>Ga0255759_10000704_pt1 | contig 29877 bp, 27 predicted proteins | sample 101ome_20_FD_179959 | JGI IMG/M metagenome (GOLD analysis project Ga0255759, IMG submission 179959) | Coastal salt marsh microbial communities from the Groves Creek Marsh, Skidaway Island, Georgia - 101404AT metaG (version 2) | ecosystem: Environmental > Aquatic > Marine > Intertidal zone >...
CACTGCAGGAACCTACTACCTCACATGCGATTTGATTCGGGAATCCACCTCTCAATCGATGGGAACATGGACCAGTGAAAACATCCAAGTCATTGATGAAGACTACACTGGTAATGAACACATTGAACAAAGCGGGGTTCTTCCTTTGCATTTCGAACGAACGGATGCTACCAATAACGTTCAGTTTCAGATTTCCTTTGATATTGAAAATCTCTACATCGGTACAACTTACAGCGTTAATGCATCATTCTGTTCTGTTGATGTAACGACTGATTGGGGGTCTGCCGGGGAATTGGTTGCTACACACACTTGTCGAGATATAGTAGACGGATTCAACAATGAATTCACAATTGATTTTACGCCAACGACCTCGATGGAGTCGATTACAATAACCGTTGATGATCCCGGATACGATGGAACATCTCTCTACAATGACACCTATATCATCCTCGGATATCTACGAATCCAAGGAGCGCCAGTGACATCCAATGTAACAAGTGCATTTGTTCTTGGTGGAGAGGCTGATCAATGGGACATCAATGGAGTCAGTAATGTCCTGGTTGGTAGCAGCCTCAACCTCTTCGGTGATGTTTACTACAAAACCACTGACAAGTACGTTGATTCGTACCATGTCAGTTGCTCAATTTATGCATTGGGGAGTACCACAGCAATCTCTACCATCGACGGAACCAGCGCACCGCTCAATTGGCAAAATAAAAACACCTTTGAAATCACAATCCCAAGTCCAACCACTGCAGGAACCTACTACCTCACATGCGATTTGATTCGGGAATCCACCTCTCAATCGATGGGAACATGGACCAGTGAAAACATCCAAGTCATTGATGACACATCAAACCAAGATGATGCAACAATTGTGGTTGGTGCTACAATGAACCTGCAAGAAGCATGGGGAACTATCACCATCGATGCCATTGATCTCGATGCTGGACAAGAGTACACCTTTGATTGGGTTGTTGAGGACTATTCGCTTTCACCCCCAACTACCATGATGCAAAACGATCACATTTGGGTTGCTGGTAACGATGGAACGTACACCTACGAACTCGAATTCCATGATTTGGCTGATACGACTGATGCTTGTATCACTGTGACCTTCACTGCAGGTGATGATGAATTGCAAGTTGTTGACAATGTTTGCTGGGCGTCCGCCTCGACTGCTGATGGCGACGGCGATGGCGTCTACGACAAGAACGACCTTTGTCCAGACACCTCAGCAGGCCTTGCTGTCACGACCGATGGATGTTCTGACTTAGACAACGATGGGTTCGATACCGATTTGGAAATCGATTGCAATACCGATCCAAACGATGCTTTGAGTTTCCCAACGGACCTTGACAACGATGGAACTTGTGACTACTTGGATACAGATACTGATGGCGATGGTTATCTCGATGTTGACGAACTTGCTGCAGGAACCGACCCATTCGATGCGTTGTCAAAACCAGCCAACCGTTTGCCTGAGTGTGCTGTCTATTACAATCTCGAGATTGATGGAATCCCAACTTCATTCGATGGGGAAGCAGCCATTCCAGCATTGTCTGGAGTTACTGCATCCACAGCTGCTGCTTCTTTGACACCAACAACCGTCACCATCCCCGCTGGAAGCTATTACATCACAGCACACTGCATCGACCCTGATGGAGATGATGTTACTGTAACGGTCAATGACATCACAGTTGGGCCTGTTGCAGGAGAAGTAAGTGGAGCAGTACTTATCGAAATTGGTGAAGATGTGGATGAAACCATGGATGTTCAAATCACATGGTCCGATGGTACGGATTCACTCACTGCTTTGGTCACCGTTGAACTTGATGGAGGCAGCCCAGGTTTGATTCCTGGATTTGGTGCTGCTTTGACAATCATGGCTCTTGTTGGCGCAGGCTTCATCCTATCCCGAAAAGACGATTGAAAGAGACATCATGAAGAACGATCTCCGTCATTTGTGGACACTTGAGAACGAGAGAATCTTTCTCAATCATGGCTCATTTGGAGCATGTCCAGATTTTGTCATTGCTGAACAACGAAAGTGGCAGGACTTGATGGAGCAGGAGCCGGTTCGTTTCTTTGAAGAATTGATGCCTGACTTACTTCTCAAATCAAGAGAAGCATTGGCTACATTTCTTTCGTGTTCTGCTGATGATTTGGCTTTTGTATCCAATGCAACCTCTGGCGTCAATACCATTCTTCGCTCTTTGCATTTCGAGCAAGGTGATGAGATTCTTGTTCCAAATCACGCCTACCAAGCGTGTCGCAACACCATTGATTTCGTCGCGCACAGGTGGGGTGCAAATGTTGTTGAAGTGGCTATTCCTTTTCCCATCGATAGCCCCCAAACGGTTGTTCAATTGATGAAGTCAGCTTGTTCTGAACGAACAAAATTGGTCATGATTGATACGGTCACAAGTCCAACTGGGCTTCGAATGCCGTTTGAAGAATTGACAACGTTTTTCGAAGGCCGAGGCGTTGAGGTTCTTCTTGATGCTGCACATGGCATTGGAATGATTCCACTCAACCTCGACGAATTGGGCGCATCATACGTCACAAGCAATTGTCACAAATGGCTCTGTGCACCGAAAGGAAGTGCGTTCCTCTACGTTCGGAAAGACAAACAAGGCAGGATTCAGCCTCTTACCATAAGTCACGGGCATACGTTCCCACTTGGAGATACAACTCGATTTCGACATGAGTTTGATTGGACAGGAACACAAGACATCTCAGGTTGGTGTGCTCTACCTGCGGTGATTGAAGGAATGGCTGAATTGATTGATGGTGGTTGGGATGCCATCATGCAACAAAACCACAACCTAGCCATCCAAGGGAGAAATCTGCTCTGCGAACGTCTCGGAATTCAACAACCTTGTCCAAACGAAATGATTGCTTGTATCTCAACAATCAAGCTTCCTGGGGCGATTCCACCAAAGGAAAAAATGCATGAACCTGATCCATTGCACCATATCCTTTCGGAGAAGTACAACATCCAAGTTCCCGTTTGGTCGTGGCCAAATCCCGAAGGTCGCTACCTGAGAATCTCCGCACAGTTGTACAACTCGATTGAACAATATGAGCTCCTTGCAGAAGCCCTTGTGGTCGAATTAGGGCTCAATTCAAATTGAACAAACCATGTCTGTGCCACAGCACATGGGAGACTTGATCTTACCACAATCTTCAGGGCAGCGAGTGACGGAAACAGTTGTTCCGTCTGCCTTCGTAATCGTATCAGGCACCATATCAGCGCCACACTTTGCGCACTTCATTCCAACGACGCCCATTCCACATGCATTGCAAGAGTATTGAATCATGATTCATCCTCAGGGTGGAGGTGTTTAGGCTTTATTCCTTTGAATGCATCCAATGGCTTGGATTTCTTGGATTTATACAGAAGGCCAATCGCTATATGAGAGCATTTCAAGCATGTGAACATGCGACCTCTCTTCCTCGCAGCAACCATCGTACTGGCGATGTTCAGTGGTTGCTTTGGAGAGGATGTTGAATCTGTTAAGGAATCGGAGTTTCTTGTCGAAGCACCAGAATCCGTTCTTCGTGGACAATACTTCACCATCAATGTCTCCTCAGGGGTTGATTGGACAATGAATCGAAGCCCCGGTCTCTTTTTCATGGACGAATACAACGTTCTTCGCGACGATGCTGAGATGACGTTTGATTCAGATCAGACGAGTCTCACATTCTTGGTCCTCGATAGCGAACGAGATGATGTAGTCTTGACAATCACTGCTGGTGAAGAAGTATGGAACGCTACGCTTCCACTTGTTGACAGTGATGAATTCATGCTTGTTGACGGGCGTCGAGCGTACGAGACCATCGACATGCTGACGTCAGAATACAACAACCGTTGGTGTGCAAGTGCATCCATTCACGAAGGAGGTGCAGGCTATGAGCGTGCTGCTGAAGCCATGGAAGAACGGATGTGGGACATGGGCTTTGACCATGTTGAAATCACTCGGTACGAAGATGACCCTGACCAACTCAACATTGTTGGCTACAATTGGGGCCGAGTCACGCCAGACGAATACATCGTTATCGGTGGCCATTTCGATATCGCCTATGCATTCACTCCTCCAAGCGGCGGTACCAATGAGGGTGCAAACGACGACACCTCTGGTTCTACAGTTTCTCTGGAGATGGCACAAGCACTTGCAAAGATGGAATTCGATCACACCGTCGTGGCAGCTCTTTGGGCCTGTGAAGAAGAAGGGCTTCTCGGGTCGTTAGCATACGTTGCAAATCTGCCTGAGAATGTCTCCGTTCGAGCGTACATGAACTTCGATATGGTTTCGCTTAACTATCCAATTACACCCGTTACAGAGCCTATTCTTGATCCACTAACGGGCGAATTGTTCTCTGCAACAAAGTACGATTGGACGATCAGTATCGCTGGAGCAAGCGATGAGAACATGAATCGGATGTACGATTGGGTTGGTCAAACAATCGATGAAGACCTTGCGTATCAACCAACAGATGGGAATCCAATCACATGGCAAATTGCTGAATCGTGTGCTTCAGACCACTGTTCATTCTTCTCAGCGGGTTACCCTACCTTCAATTTCTTTAGCCCAGGTGGAGATATCTCGTTCTGGCAAGAATGGCACTCTCCATCAGATACGTTGGAATTTATGACTGCAAAAGCAGGAGGACCAGAAGGGATGGCATCGGGATTCAACAGCCTTGTTTGGTCCTCTCTCGACTTGTTTATCCGAGTTGATAATGCAGAAGATTTCTATGGTAACTGGAAAGAATGACTCGTATTTTCTTTCTGATTGAAATACATTCATTCATGAAGGATAAGCCAACCCTCTACGCATGGACACTCGTTTCGCGAGGTTTTCTGAGGGCTTGGTTGCCCACCGAAGACGAGTTCATATTGCCGTTTTCATATTGACGTTGTTCATGATTCCTGGTGCGCTTACAGCGCTTCAGCCAATCGATATGGAATCGTATGAGATGGAATCACCAGAACTGACTGCACAGACCATCATCGATACTGAATTTCCAACGAGTGAGATCATTCTGGGGTTCGTTGTGTCTGTGCGAGATCCTGCTGAAGTTGAAGATTTGAGTACATGGCAGCCAGCATCAACAATCGATGGAGGGACGCCCGATTACACCAGTATCCCTCCTGCAAATCAAATCGTCGAAGCGGGCGAGCCGTGGGTTGGAATTTCTGAACCCGATGGAGGAATTCTCAATCTCACTATCTTGAAAGAAATCGACCATAAGGCGAAGATGGTCGAAGAACACCCACTTGGTCAATCGCTAAAACCACTGGTTAACGAAGTAACAGGTCACCAAACAACGGGCGTTATGTCCCTTGCAGACATCTTCCGTGGGTTCATGAACAATACGTCGATTCTGACCCAGCCAGGCCTGTCTGCTCTCGGTGTCCCTACACCAGCACCAACAAACTGGACCGATTGTTTTCCACTGGATTGCTTGAGTTTTGATGATAAGAACATCACACAAGCCCATATCGACATGGCGGCCGCACGCATGGCAGAAGGCAGTAACAACGATTTTTTGCGTTGGATTTCACTTGACCGTGGTTTTGTTTCCGATATCACCTCGATTCAACAAGGACCCATTGGTGGTTCGCTTGATTCCGAAGGGAATTGGCAAAACGAAATGACTGGCTACGGTCGTTGGAGTGGTTCTGCATCATGGTTGTTGGTTCAACTGGATCGTGCATCACTTGAAGAAAGTGGGTGGGAAATCGTTTGGAAGGATGCGAAGCAAGAAAAATCAATCCGAAACTCGGACGAAGGTCTGGTAATCGGTGGTTATCGATTAGCAAACAGCGAACTCGTTCTACACCCTCCTCAATATTCCGAGGAGTACTGTCTTGAACTTAAGGAGGAAGAGGGTGCAGGATGTTCAGTAGAATGGACATACATGGACCTTGAGGGTCACCTCCGTTCCCACGATCGAGCGTCGTTAACACTCCTCGTCGGCCAGGGAGTTAACGTTGAAGTCAATCGAGAATTGCAATCTTCGACTGGTCTCATCGCATTGATGGGACTGATTATTCTTGGCCTACTGTACGTTAGTTTGAGGCGACTAAGCGATGTGGCAATCGTCGTTGTTGCGCTTGGGGGCGCTTTGTTGTGGATGCAGGGATTCATCGGCCACATCTCGAACCTCACTGGCTTCTTTGGATTCGACATAATTGCCCGTTCGCAGTTCTCAAATCTCCTTCCAATTTTGGTTCTTGCACTTGGAATCGATGACTCGCTTCATGCGTTGCATCGGTACAAAGAGGAGCGTAAACTTGGCAAGAGCGCATCCGAGTCTGGCACGATTACACTCGCCCGAGTTGGACGAGCTATCCTTTTGACATCAGTCACCACAATGGCTGCTTTCTCGGCTAATTTGTTCTCAGACATTGCAGCCTTACGCAGTTTCGGAATTGAAGCTGCAATGGGCATACTCGCTGCTTTCCTCTTGACTGGCCTTTGGGTTCCACTGCTACGAATGAGTTTTGATGAATGGCTTGAGAAGCGAAAAGGTGAATCGTTTGAACAACGCCAAATAACGCACCTCGTCCCTGAAAAGTGGTTACGTGGTCTGACCGTGCAAAGTGGTAGGTTCAAAAATTCCGTAGTCATTGCCGTACTTGCATTGCTTCTGACGATACCAGCAAGCATTGCGATGTCCAACCTTGAGGGAGATTTTGCTGTTGAAGACTTCCTCGATGAATCATCAGACTTTGCACAGGGCGTCAACATCGTCAATGAACGATTCTCTGATGAAGGTGAGCCTGCAATGTTACTCATTGAGGGCGACGTTCTCGATCCAAGAGTCTATGCAGGAATCGAAGAATTACGGCAACGAATGAACACACCCAAAGAAGGCACTCCTGAGAAGATTACGAAGACTCCTGATGGTAATATTGACCTTCTCGCTCTGGATGAATTGGTATTTGCTGCACAAGGTTCGATGGTTCTGGATGACGAACCATTCAGGGCTCGAGGATGGAATCCTGATGTTGAAGGAAACGGTGTGGGTTGCAACACGACCCAGATTGGATTTATCGATACCGACGACCGTGATTGTCTTGCCTTCATGTACGGCTTCCTAACGCTTGAGGGAGTTCCAGGAATTGGTCCAATCCCTTCAATTCCTGCAAGTATTGTCAGCCTGTACATTATGCCGAGCGTCGAACTCGACCCTGCTCAACCATGGCTCGATATCGACGGGCAGCCAGCTGAATACGAGCATATGCTGATTCGGTTTGGCATCACTGGGCCTGAAGACTTCCCAAGCCTCGCACCTGCAATGGACAAGTTGTGGGAAGATCTTGAAGTCTTTACCAACCTTTCAACAGGAACGCATGATGCGGCAGGAACTGCGCCAACTGAAGATAAGCCATTGACATGGGTTATGACGACCGGGCGACCTGTAACCCGCTACGTTGCTTCGACAGAGATGCAGGATGAAATGCAATCCTCACTGGTTCTTGGCTCTCTCTTTGTCTTCATATCACTTGCAATTGGTTTTCGGTCAATTAAACAGGCTCTCGTAACACTCGGTCCGATTCTGCTCGTTGTTGTCTGGCTGTATGGGTTGATGGAAATTTCAGGTGCAAGCCTCAACATCGTTACCGTTACAATCGCAACCATCTCGCTAGGAGTTGGAATTGACTATTGTATCCACGTTACGGAACGGTATCGGGAAAGCCGAGAGAAAGGCGAGTCACACAAGCAAGCTTTGCATGCGGTTGGTGGAGCATGTGGTCTTGCACTGATTGGAAGTGCCGCTTCTGATATTGCTGGTTTCTCCGTCATTGCATTATCCCCGATGGGTCTCTTTAGCAACTTTGGAATTTTCTCAGCTGCTATGATTTTCTTGTCACTTATTGCAAGTCTTATTCTCACAACTGCAGCACTAGGGCTCTTGTATCACTTTACGAAGTCCGAATCGGAAGAAGAATAGCATCGGTGTCTTCTTGAAGGATACCAGTAACGGAAGGTTGCGGTCGAACGGGTTGTCCCATCGGCGGTAGGTGAAACAATGGTCGACGATTCAACACCAGACGACGATGAAGATTGGATGAAATACGCCAATTCAGGATTCGGTTCAACAGATTATTCTCTTTGGGATGATGTTGAAGAAGCCGAAGATGAACCTGAGCAGCAAGAAGAGCCAGAGCAGCTGGAAGAGCATACTGAAGAGATTCCACGTGCACCGTCACCGGCTGGTTTGAAGCATCTGCTTCGTATGGGTACGTGCAATCATTGCCTTGGGCGATTGGGTGGAAAGCGATCTTTTCAGCAAAGCAATGAAGCCTCAGGAGAACACATTCGAGAATCGGTCAGTGAAGGAAACCAGCGTTTGTTAAGCATTCGCGAAGAAATTCCATTGTGCCCATTTTGCGAGAATCTTTTCGAAGAAGTGGACCTCCTGGCAGACGTTATTGGAGACGCACTTGAAGGATATGAAATCCAGAAATTGCAGATTGGAGCTCGGTTTCCAAAGGATCAAATTGAGCATGAAGAGGGTATTCGAAAACGATATGCTGCAGGCGGTTCGGATGGATTGAAACCTTCGCTCGTTGGATTGATTTCAGAAAAACTAAACCAACGGCTTGAAGGTGTTTCAATCGTAAACGATAAGCCGGATATTCTGGCTCTTATCGACGTCTTAACGCTGACAGTTTCCCTTGATGTTCGCAGTGCGTACATCTATGGCCGATACAAAAAATACGAACGCGGAATCCCCCAAACTCGTTGGCCTTGTCGTGCTTGCAAAGGACGAGGGTGTGCCAAATGCAACGACACTGGGCAACAATATCCGTCAAGCGTCCAGGATCTTATCGGTAACCCGCTCATCGAATTTTTCGAAGGGCGGGAACATGCCTTCCACGGCATGGGTCGAGAAGACATCGATGTTCGATGCCTTGGCCGAGGACGCCCCTTTGTTCTGGAAATCAAAGAACCAAAACGGTGGGATATTGATTACAAGTCAGCAATGCAGACCGTCAATGACCGGGCGAATGGTTCCATCGAAATAACCGATGTTCGGCGATCAAATCGAAGTGAAGTCGTACGTGTCAAAGACACGCCTGCTGAGAAATCCTACACAATTCGATTCCTTGTCGAACCACTCACAAAACCTGAACTCGATGTTCTTACTGCGCCACTTGATTTGACCAAAGAGGACGTCCAACAACGTGGCCGTGGCCGTCGCAAGCATCGTCGTCGTGGTGACAGAAAAGACAATCCGAAGAAACCGCTGGAACGTGTCGAAATCTCTATTCTCGATGAAGCTGAACTTAAGAAAATGAAGAAAGCAGAACTTGTCGAATTGTGCATTGAGCGAAAGTGTACAGAAAACGGCGTAAAAGCCGAACTTATTGCACATCTTCTCGCCACCAATCCCAAGCCTGTTGAAACTCTTCCGCTTCCGGACGGGGCAACCATACTGGCCGTCATCGAGAAACTTGAAGGGGTGAATCTTGCTCAACGAACCCCTGAACGTGTCGCACACCGCAGAGCAGATCTCGTGCGGCGTCGCAAGGTCATTGAAACACGTGATGCAAGCGTTCAGATCAATGATTCTGGTGACATTGCTGTTGAATTTACACTCCGTTGTGAATCTGGAACCTATGTCAAAGAAACCGTTCATGGTGATGATGGACGAACTCAACCCTCAATTGCATCCCTCATCAAGGCAAAATGCACAGTTGAATGGCTCGATGTTGGAGATATTCACGCTGATTGAGTGGACTTGATTCATCGCGGTGCTTATATGCAGTGGGTAGGTCGCAGAGATGCCTCGAATCAGCGTTATGCAAGTTTCGAACCATGGAGGTCACTAAAATGAAGCGATCCAAGGGACTACGAGTAGGGACACGAAGCATCCTTCGTCGACGACGAAAAGACCGTTCTCGAACGTACATCAACCGCATTATGCACAATTACGAAGAGGGTGACCGCGTTGCAATCGTCTTGGACGGTGGCCAACAAATGGGCATGCCTCACCGCCGATTCCACGGCCGCACAGGATTCATCCAGAAGCGACAAGGCGTTGCTTGGGTTGTCTCCGTAAAGGACGGAAACATGCAAAAGACTGTCATCGCCCGCCCAGAACATCTTCGCCCTCTTGAGTGATCACTATGACTGAAGAAGAGAAAATTGTCGACTTTGCTACTGTCCGAGACCTTTTACTTGGAGCACAGGATCGTCGAAAAGACTTGACGTACGAACAACGAGCTGCCCTCTTCCATGCTGAATGGGCTGCAAGTGACAACCGCAACGGTTACCCAACAGATGCCGATGTCTTCTCTGCGTTGAAGGACGCAATCGCTGAACTTCCTGCGTTTGAGAAGTACCCTGAACTCGCTGCAAAACTCGCAGAACTCATGCCACTTAGTGAAATTGAGATCAAGGCCGTTATGGCAAGCCGCCGTGCATCCATCGATGATGGAGACGTCAACACTGTTATCGAACTTGTTCGACAACACATCGGCATTGAATGAATATCGTAACTGGAAGTGATTGGCATGAGCCGCCCAGGCCGTGATTATACACCTCGTAAATTCAACAAGGCAAAGCCGAATGTTGACACCTCTATGCCGCCACCGGCTACCGGCCGCAAAGAAGTCCCAAAGCCTCAGAAGAAACCTGAGCAACAACCGCAACGTCAGCAGCGTCCGCAACAACGTCCCCAACAACGACGTAACAATCGAGGCACACAACGGCCTCAACAACGCCGACGAGACGGACAGCCTCTCTATGATGCAAAATGGGTCCGAGTCGTGGAGCATGATATGTCAGAAGGTGTCGTGACCGGTTTTACCGAAGACACCGTCATCCCTTGCCGTATTGCTATCGAATCCAGAGAGGCACTCCTCCCGAGCATGCGAATCTATGTTGGTGGAGATGGGAAGGGGTCGCCAGAGGGATCAATCCTTGGAGGTGCCCGAATGGACAAGATGTCCAATTCAGCAAAACTCGACTTCCCGCTTATCATTCAACTCTTCGTTGAAGAGCATGGTAAACACTTCGTTGATGCGTTCTTTAACAAAGCAGGAAACCTCTCACTAAAGCAACACGCTTTCGAATTGCTTGCAGGGATTGGAAACAAGAAAGCTTTGCAAATGGCAGAGTTGCGAGGATCGTCAGGCTTCTCATCGATGCAAGAATTGAACGAGAAGTGTGGTATTGATTCTGCCGAACTTCTCGCACGTCGCTTCTTTTCTGAAGTTGAGGATCGAACGCTTCAACCTCGCCTCATCGACCACCTGTTCCCGGTGAACGCATGAAATCTGCACGTGAATTGGTCGACCGTTTACGGGCATATCAACCCCCGAACACCGATTTAGGTCAGCATTTTCTCATCGATGATGACATGCTTGAGCGTATGATAAAAATCGCCGAAGTCAACGAAAACGATCACGTTCTCGAAATTGGTCCCGGTCCAGGAACGCTTACACAGCGATTGTTGGCAACAGGAGCAACCGTAACTGCAGTTGAAATCGATGATGCCCCTGTTTTGCATCTCGATGAGGTGTTCCGTGAAGAACAAAATACGAAGCAACTCGTTCTCCATCATGATGATGCATTGACCGTTGCATGGCCCTCAGACATTACCAAGGTGGTTTCAAACATCCCTTACCAAATTTCATCTCCACTCATCGAGAAACTTACCAGACACCTCAAGGAACAGCCCGAGTCGATGGCTAAAGTCGTCCTCATGGTTCAACTCGAATTTGCTCAACGACTCTCGATGGAACATCCTTCAGATGTCGGTTCTCTTGGTTTGACCGTTTCATTGGATTGGGACGTATACGAACATCATCTCGTTCCGCCTCATCATTTCAGTCCGCAACCGGCTGTTCAGTCACAAGTCATCGAATTGCGGCCACACAACAGGATGCTCTCTGCCAACAAACGACTGATCCGACAAATGATTCATCTGGCATTTGAACAGCGCCGGAAAAAGATACGGTCAACTTTGAAACGAGCACCAAGACGCATCTCTCGAATCAAAGGGTGGCATGCTCAACGATGGAAGGATGCCATCCAAGCACTCCAAGATTTGGAGATCATGGATGCTCGCCCAGAAGAGTTGGGGATGGAGGATTGGGTTGACCTTGCAGCGAAGGTTGAAAAAGGCTCAATGTGATGAAAAGTAGTAAACAACAGCGGGGGAGGGTTTTCTTAGGAAGGTCCCCTCGGCTGACATTGTCGGAGGGGATGATATGGCAAAGAAAGACACCTATCTTGCACTACTTCGTCGAGGTATCGACGACTCAACCGCACAACTGCTCGCTGATGCAGGATTGAAAATAGGTGACTTGAAAAAAATCGACGCAGAAAAACTGGTCGAAAATTATGGTCTCAAGCAGGACATTGCTGAAGGTGTCATCAGTATCATTGCTGCTGGGCCTCAGAGCCACGGTAAGGAACGATTCTTGGCAAAGGTCCTCGCACCTGATCGAAAGCAAGAAAGCCGTATCGAAGAGATGCGTTTCAAGCGTAAACAAAAGGACGTGCTCAGCGAACTTGCAGAGCAGAAAGAACGCATCAAACTCGCCAAGGTTACTGCATTCAAAGACAAGAAACTGATCATGAATCGTCTCGGAAAGACCGTTGAGCTCATTGTCAAACTTGAGAACAGTCTCGATGATGAAGGCAAAGATGATCAGAAGGTCAAGATTCGTGATCAACTTGAAACCCGTGGTTTGGAAGCTGCTCGTGATCATGAAATGCTTGAATTGGAAGGCACTCCACAAGATATCGTTGATTTCCGACGAAAGCATGTTCCTGCTTTGATCTTCCACGCATGTCCAGAATGTGGGGATGAGATGGACCCCCGACAGTCACGAGATATGGACCGTAGTGAAGAGTATGCGCTCATTTGTTGGGAATGTGAAACCAGTTTCACGCCTTCGCTTAGCGACATGGTCAACACCCGATTGGAGAATGGCTCTCGAATAAACATCGATATCGACAAACCTCCACGAAATCCCGTTCCCCCGAAGCCTGCGAACATGGGCTTCGCAGATGTCAATGAGCAACTTCGAAAGGACCTCGAAGCAACTGGCGCAACTGCCGACCTCATCAGTGCTGAAATCGAATCCACTGGCCTCAGTGGCGGACTCATGGACATCAACGATTGGATCGACCAAACCCTCGCCGTCAAGGGTTACATCCAAGCACAGGAAGACCGTGAAGACTTCATTCTCCGAACCGGCGCAGGTGCTACCAAGTTCAACAAGTGGATGAAGAAAGCAGGGTTGTTCTTCAACAAGCAAACAGGTCGTTGGACCCGTAACAAGCCAGGCCGTTGAGGTGAAACCATCACTCAGCCTGCCGTGGTTCGATTTTTCCGTGGCGTCCAACTTCTTGGGCAAGCGATTGTTCAGCCAGATGTGCCGCTTGCGGAACTCGCAGAAACTGCAGGCGTGGTCATTCCGACCAACTGTACATCAGGCACATGTGGAACCTGCATGATTACCCTTCTCAAGGGCAATGTTCCACTTCCTGAAGAACTTCCACCAGGTCTTGATGAAGACATGGTTGACGAACAGGCACGTCTCGGATGCATCGGTTGCCCATCAGGTGACGTTGACATTGATCTTCGGCCCCCACTTTGAGGTGAATGGATGTTTGAGGAATGGGGAGGAATCGAATGGATCCTTCTTGTCGTCAATGCAATCGCATTGTTCATTGCTGGACGTTTTCTGGTTCGAAAACTCAAGAAAAAATTCGAGGAAGTTGAGAAACGTCAAGCCTTTCACCGACGCATGAACGACCCTTGAGTCGAGTTCAAGAACCTTGGACATCAAGGTCAAACATGGACGAAATTGAACCAACCCCCGTTGGCAAGTTTGTCCAAGGATTGCGTGCGAGGTTGCGCTCCGATGATCGCAATCAACATTGTTTACTCAAGGGTGAAATCAGTCAGTGGAAACCGTATCCTTCTGGGCACACCTACTTCAGTTTACGAGATGAGGGAGGTCAAATCAATGGAGTCATTTGGAAAGGTCGCTGCCGAATTCCGGATGGTATCAAGGACGGTCAGGAAGTTCTTGTCATCGGTAGCGTAGACCTTTACCCAGCTCGGGGCCAATTGCAAATCGTTGTTGAACGAATTGAACCAATCCAAACGATCGGTGCTTTAGAACAGCAAAAACAGAAACTCCTCCTCCAATTGCGCCAGGAAGGTGTTCTCGATCGACCAAGAAAGTCGCTCCCGAGTTTTCCAAAACACCTCGTTATCGTGACAGGAAAGGATTCAGCGGCATTGGCGGATATGTTGCAATTGTCTCAAACGCGTTGGCCTCAAATCCGTACAACCGTTGTGGGAGTAACCGTACAAGGCGACCGTGCTGTTGAGGAAATTGTTCGTGGTCTTGCTGTAGCACGAGAACTCAGCCGGAACAACATCGCTGATTCGCTCGCAATTCCTCCGTGCGATGTTGTAATCGTTGGTCGCGGAGGGGGATCTCCTGAAGATTTGTGGGCATTTAACCTCGAAGCAGTTGCACGAGCAATTTCTGCCATGCCTGTACCCGTCATTTCTGCTGTAGGTCACGAATCGGATATTCTTGTCAGCGACCTTGTTGCCGATATCCGTGCTTCAACTCCAAGCCATGCTGTGGAATGTTGTATCCCATTAATCGACGACCATCTTGCCTACCTCATGGACTGTGAAGATCGAATGTTGCAAGGCTCTTTACGACAATTCAACGATACGAGACAGCGACTGCAACAACTCAGACTTCGATTGCAACTTGCCCCAAGTAAGGGGGTGTCCCAAGCAGTTCGACATCTTGAGCGTCTTGGAAACGACCTTCAACAACGTACAATTACAGCGCTCCAATATCACAAACAGCGACTTGCCGTTCTTGGAAATGCATTGCAGATTTCTCATCCAAAACGTGTTCTTGAACGTGGTTACATGATGGGCGTTGATGGGAAGGGTAAGGTCATTTCAAGCGTCTCTGAATTAAGCAAAGGACAGACTGTTTCACTTCAGTTTGCAGATGGGGAAGCCGACGCAAACATTGACAAGATACGACAACACGAGGAAGAAACATGACCGAAGAGACCTATTCAGATGCACTGCGCCGTTTGGAAGCCATCGTTGCAGAATTGGAACGAGGGGGTATGGATTTGGAAGCCACACTCCAACGTTTCGAAGAAGGTTCGAAATTACTTGAACGATGTCAAACTGAGTTGAAAGAAGCCGAGGGACGACTTGAAAACCTGCGGCTTCCCGAAGCAGAAGCAATGATTGATGAGGCGAAGAAAGAATGAATCGTTTGCAGAAAAAGCTTCAACGTCGCTTGGTCAAAGCGATGGGGAACTGGCAAGAACCTCACATGGATAAGCCGTTAACCGAATCGAAGTATGTTCAAGCAGTCAATATCTCCGAACAAGGTGATGTTCAGATCCGATATCAACCATCAAGGCCACATTGTCCATGCTGTCTTGTTGATGCACGGGCATTACGTCGCCATCTTGCAGACATCAAAGGGGTGAATTCCCTTCAACTCGACATTGTTGACGTACCTGCATCAGAACGTTGGTCAAGGCTGGTTAACGATTGACGCCATTGCAGATAGAAGTAAGCCGGGATGGTCCATGCAAGGATGGATATCAACCACGTGACGATCGAACCGAATACGGGCCCAAGCATTGGGAAGAAGACGATGGCAACAACTGCATACACTCCAACGCTTGCTCCACCCAACATCATTGGTCCGGCAGCCCCTTGCGGTACATCTTGACCTTGAGCAAGCCATAATGCAATCATGGATGTTAAGAAAATTGCAGGGAAGGTGCTTACCAAACCAGAAACGAAGGGATACGATAAACTCGAGAACCATACGGCGATTCCAATTGCTAATGCGGCAGCAGAACCGCGCAAAACCAGAACCATTGGGTGAACCGTCCGACTTCCTTTCGGTGCTGGGCGCGAGGTCCATGTCGTCCAGATTCCAAGACTGATGAGTAATCCTAACCCGGAGATTGCAAAGGTTAGCGTAGCGATTCCTGAGGATTGCAGTTCACTCGAAACAAGAAGACCGAGGCTTCCAATCAACGCCCATACAACCAATGAGAGAATGGTTGTCCCAATCAAAGAGAGCCCAAATCTCTGAGGAGCATGAATCCATACCAGCAAAAAAATCGCATTGACCATCATACCGAGTGGGACGATCGACATCGATTGAGCAAATTCAGTTTCACCGGAAATGCTGTACATACCAAGAGCAGCGGGAACGATGGTCGTTGGAATTGTTGCAAGAACACCTCCCGTACGGCCTCCAAATTTTTCAATGGCTATCGTGACCAGAGTTGCTACGATCCCTGCAAACAACGCAGAGAGTAAAATCGAGGTAAGCAACATGGTCACTCAAACGGATCGATATGAACAATTTGCTCGATGTCGATACGAGAATAACCTCGCTCTCGAGCATTATCGGCTGCTTTCATAAGCATTCGACGTATCCACCCGAAGGCCATCAATGCACTCAATCGGTTCACTGAATCGATGAAGTACATTGGATCACGTCCAAGATTCGCATGCTTACGTATGTCATTTTCGAGTTCAGAAACCATGTCTCCATATGTCAACAAGAGATCCTCAGCAGCATCGTCTGTAATCGTCATTTTCGCATGAGTCCTCGACATGGATTTGACATGCGTCATCGTGATGATTCCTCCACGAACCTCAACTCCTTCTTCTTCATGCTGTTCTTCATCCTCTTCTTCTGTAGAAGTTCCTTTGCCCATGGAATTGAGGGCGATTTCAAGATGTCGTGGCTTGATTGTTGAAACCCGATCTCGACTTGCAGCCTCTTCGCAATTTCGCATCAATCGTGCAAGGAACTTCTCGAGATGTTCTATTCCGCCCTGAACTGCTGCAGAACCAACCGATTCAACATGCTCGATTCGATCAATCATGAGTTCACGCGTCCGATTGTAATTCAATCGGGTTCGTTGCGCATCATCGAGTGTTTTTCGTTCTGCATCGTTGTCGAGTGTTGCAGCTTCCATCATCGGCACAAGACGGTCCAGTTCATCACAGACCAAGTTGACAAGAGAATCCTTGACTGCTCCTGCAATCCTCATCGACGTGTATGTGGACGCTACTGAACCGATGTGACTTGGAGCGTATGGCTTTGCCGGCATAGGACTCGCTCACATTCCACCTCTTTGAACACACCGTGATGAAAGGTTCCTACCATTCTGTGAGCCATGGCCAGGCCGCATCGGCTGTGACTGCACGCATGCCATCCTCATCACGAATCCACGTATCTTCTGAACCGATACTTCCCTCGCCATAGACCAACTTTGGTTCGATCGCCATGGTTCCACCAACGGGTAACGGACGGTCGAATCCTGCTGCAACCACAGGTGATTCATCAAGTTGTAAACCAACGGAATGACCCAGAAATTTCGACTGGTCGGGTTGCATTCCCATGAGGTGCTGCTCATGACCAAGTTCGTGGGCAAGAGATTGTCCTTCAACCCAGGCTTGGCTGCAGAGCCCACCTTTCTCGAGAACGTTAACTACTGCATCTTTCACTACAATCATATCATTAAGTCGCTGATGCCAATCTTCGGAAAGAGATCCAAGTGAGAACATTCGGGTCATGTCAACAACATAACCACGATGGACATGAACGAGATCGACAAGTACCGGCTCATTTGGTTTGATTTTGTTAAATCCTGAACCCATGCCTGCCAATGGATGTGGGCCTGAACCACCTACTGCAGAATCGAAGAACGATGGAACCCCTCCGGCTCGACCAGAAACAATGACTCCACGATTGCATTCCAATGGAAAGCGGCGCATCTGGACTTGCCCTCCAAACCCTTCGCTTCGACTGACGGATTCAGCTGCAGCAACAAGGTCGAGTTCAGATATACCCTCTCGTCCAAGTTGAGCGACTGCCTCAAACATTCGAGATTGAATTTCAGCACCATGGCCCATTTGTTCTTGTTCCCATGAGGATTTGACTTCTCGCAGTCGGTGAACGATACCTGTAATGTCCTTGCAATCTCCGAGAGAGGAAAGTGCCGAAGCAAATCGCTGTGCAAAGGAAGATGGCAGCTCCCCGTATTGCAACCCAGGTGCCCCTGAAACACCTCGTAATTTCAAGACATCTGCGAATTGGCTGAGACGTGGAAATGTTTCGAGTTGGAACGGTGCGTTGTCTCCACCTGCCTCAAAACGGGCACGCTCAAGAGATCGACGCACAAAGAAAACCGGACCGTTGCCTTCCGTACCTTCGGCCGGAACGAACAGTGATCCATCTTGACGACCTCCTGCAAAATAATACAGATCAACCGGATGTTGAATCAACGCACCCGGTAGTGCAGCGACTCGAAGTGCTCGTGCAAGCCGTCCTAGACGGGTTTCGAGTTCGGAGACAGGTACGCGCCAATCCTCACCTTCGGGCCCAGTAAGCACAGTGGAATCCCAATCGCCCATAACCTCCCTCCTTCGTCGTTATTGAAAATCACTGCGCCTGTGGCAGCCATCAAGCAACGGGTTTTGTTTCAGGCAATTCGAATGCCGGAGTCTGCTTCAATCGTTCTTCAGCAATCTGACAATATTCAGATGATAGATCAACACCGATGTACGTTCGACCGGTTTGTTTTGCGGCAACACATGTCGTTCCAGAACCATTGAACGGATCGAGAACAACATCGCCTGCAAATGTGTACAACTCAATGCATCGACGTGGAAGTTCTACAGGGAATGGAGCGGGGTGGTTAACACGGCTTGCCCGTTCAGTAGCAAATCTCCAAATCGATTTCGTGTGGTCGATAAATTCCTGTTTTGCGATGGTGTCAATTCGCCCGTTTTCTCGTTCCTTTTTTGAACGAGGCATCTTGTAATCGCCTTTCGAGAAAACAAGAAGGTATTCGTGAATGTCTCGTAAGCAGGGATTTGATGCGCTTTGGAAGGACCCCCAAGCGCAGGATGAACCAGCACTTGCTGATTTATCCCAGATGATTTCTCCACGCATCAAGAACCCCAGATTGAGCATGATGTTGTTGATGTATGTCGAGAGAGGAATATACGGCTTACGTCCGAGATTGGCCACATTCACAACCATACGCCCTCCCGGAGAGAGAACGCGATAACATTCGGAAAAAACCTCCTCGAGCAACTGAAGATACTCCTGTAAAGAGAGGTCATCATCGTATGCTTTCGACGCATTGTAAGGAGGAGAAGTGACCACCAATTGAACGCAATTGTCAGGTATCGGAAGCGAACGTGCGTCTTGTTCGAGAAGTGCATTCTCAAACTGTCCAGGTAAATCCTGAACTTCGCCAACATCGCGACTTGAAGCAAGATCAGCATTCATTCGACTGTTGTAATATGTGGACGAATCGTGGCTTTCTCGCTTCGAAACACCGAAGGCAGACGTTGCAGTACTCGCACGTTGTCGAGCACCTCCGAGTGAGGAATCGTCCTCGGAACGCTTTGCCATGGAGCACAACAACGTTGGTTGCCTTATCACCTTTCGCGCTTTTGTTCTGCTACTGACGCGCGTTTTCACACCCTTGCGTTGAGTTGGGTGCGAAATCAAGAACGTATTCAGGAGAAGCAGAACCGAATGATAACAAGAGCAATCAAAAACTCCCTGCTTCTGGGAGAATCAATGGCGGACGTCCTCACATTGGACAACATCAACGTCGATGGCAAGACCGTACTGGTTCGCGTCGACATCAACAGTCCATTGGACCCGTCGACCAAGGCCTTTCTCGATGATACCCGTATCCGAGCAATCCTTCCAACCATCAACCGATTGTCCAAGGCAAAGACAGTCTTGATTGCTCATCAATCACGGCCTGGGAAGAACGATTTTACCAGTACGCTTGGTCACGCTCGTGAATTGGGACGGCTCCTTGGGCAGCAGATCAAATGGGTAGAAGACATTCATGGCGAGAAAGCCATGAAAGCGATTGAAGCAATGACCGATGGAGACATTCTCATGCTCAACAACATCCGAATGGACCCAGAAGAAGTTGGAGCAAAAGGAGATTCATTTGCACTTTCAGAAACAACTCTAGTTCAAGATTTAGCAAGTGTTGCTGACGTCTTTGTCAACGATGCGTTTGCTTGTGCACATCGAAATGCCCCAAGCATCGTTGGATTCGCACACCACCTACCATGTGTTGCAGGCGAGTTGATGGCTCATGAGATTCGCCAACTTGACGCCGCACTTGAATCGCCATCAAGGCCATGTATTGCTGTACTCGGTGGAATCAAGGTTGACGATAGTATCGAAGTTGCCATGAACATGCTCAACAACAAGATTGCTGATGAAGTATGGCTCACAGGTGGCGTTGCCAATCTCGCAATTCACCTCTCAGGCAATGACATCGGACAGGACAATGTCAACTTCCTGAAGAACGAGTTGAAAGACGCTTGGGGGCCAACCGTCGAGGCAGCAAAATCACTGTTAGCAACCTCTTCTGACAAAATCGTTCTTCCTGTTGATGTAGCTGCCAATGTTGAAGGAAATCGCATCGATTTGAAGATCGAAGAATTACCGATTCATGCCCCGTTGTTCGATTTGGGCCTTCAATCCATCCGAGCACTCTCGACACGAATCAAAGAAGCAGGAACTGTCATTCTCAACGGTCCTGCAGGCGTCTTTGAACTTCCTGATTTTGCATTGGGTACAATCGAGATGCTCAGCGCCTGTGCAGAAACCAATGGATATGCCCTCATGGGCGGAGGACATACGGCGACACTTGTAAGCAAGCGTGGAATGAGTGACAAAATGGGCCACGTCTCGACTGGGGGAGGTGCTTGTTTGGATTACATAGCTGGGCGAACGCTTCCAGGAATTCATGCCCTTGAAATCAGTGCCCAGCGATATCAATTGGAAATTACGCCAGTTCTCCACGATGAATGAGGAGCCACAGGGGAGACTCGAACTCCCGACCTTCTGATTACGAATCAGACGCTCTACCAACTAAGCCACAGTGGCGCTGACCGATGGCATGAACGTACGGTCATAATCCCACCGATTCAAACACTAGGCTCATGAAGAAGCAGGAGTAGGCGTTAACATGGGCGATGATACAGCAGTACGCTATACCAACACCGTCCTTTACGATGATGACTTCAACAAAATCGTAGGAGATGTTCTTCTTCACGATGATGGATCATGGTCGAAATCGAACGGAGATGAAGACGTTGTTGAGGAGATTGATGGTTCAAATCGCGTACTCACCCGTTCCTTACAAAATTGGCACACGCATCTTGCTATGCAACTGAATGCCCGAGACTTTAGTGACGGATATCCATTGCACAGATGGTTGAACGAGGCAATCTTTCCAACAGAAGCGCGCATTACGCCTGAGTATGTCCGAATTGGGGCAAGTGCGGCTGCGGCTGAAATGATTCGCACGGGTTCAACCTTCGCTGCTGACATGTATTTCTTCCCAGCGGTTACTGGTAAAGTTCTCAACGATGCAGGCCTTCGTGGACTCATTGGCGGGCCTGTAAGCGATGCTGCACTACCATCACATGATGATGCTGAATCTGCTCTTGCTGAATTGGATCAACTCCTTGCACAAAACAGTGATGATGATTTGGTACAATATGCGATAGCAACCCATTCGGTCTATCTCTGTTCACAGGAGACGTTACAACGAGCGAGTGAACTTGCTCAGCGCCGTAATGGGCGACTTCATATTCACGTGAGTGAAACACGAAAAGAAGTAGCGGATTGTAAGGAAACGAACGGATTGTACCCTGTTGAATATCTCGACTCGATCGATTTCATCCAACCTGGAACGGTGTTTGCTCACGCCTCATGGGTCAAGAAAAACGAAATTCGAATGATGGCTGAACATAATGTCACCGCTGTTCACTGTCCATCATCAAACATGAAACTCGCTTGTGGAGGTACGCTTTCCTTCCCTCCTTACCGCGATGCTGGGGTTGATGTCCGTATTGGAACCGATGGTGCAGCATCGAGTGGAAATGGGCTCAATCTGTTGCATGAAGCTCGTCTTGCAAGCCTTGTTCAGCGGCATGATCATTGGGATTCAACGCTTCTTCCAGCGCAAGACATCTTCAAGATTGCAACAAAAGGAAGTCAAGACTGGGTTGCTTGGAATCTTGATGATATTCGAATGCGGCCTCTCGGTCGTTCGAACAATCGCCACTTGGCCAATCTCATCTACAATGGTGGTGATTGTCTCGATGTATGGGTCAACGGACGAGCATTGAGAAAGAACGGCGTGACAGTATCGCTCGATGAACGAAAAATCATTGATGAATTAGACCTTGCAGTAGAATCCTATTACGAAGGTGTTGAGTGATTAGCCTCGCCCGTAGTACATCAGCACGCTTCCAGAAAAAATACTGCCAATGGCAATCAACAAACTCAGCAGTGAATGGCCAAGGTGAACTTCGTAGGAAACAACGACTTCGCTTCCAGCAGGGAGTGCTCCGTCTTTTGCCCCAAGAGCAGCGTAGTACGTTCCCGGCTCCATTTCCCATGTGAAACCCTCACTAGCGATTGCTCCAGAATCGCCTGCTACAAAGTTCGTTGACGTTCCGTCACATCCCATTTCAGATTTGAAAAAGTCTGGAACATCTTCACAACGCTTCTTTTCATCTGCATCGACAAGACCAATCCAGACATCATCACGATCCCAGGTGACGGTTAATTCAGCTGTAACCAAGGATGAGAGGAAGTTTTCTGGCAAAGGTTCGCCAGAAAAAAACGCTTGGTTTTGTGCAATTGGTGTCGGTACATCCTCGATCTCCCCGGTGAATGTGTAACCAATGATACCTGCCAAAAGGAAGACAATTCCAAGGACGGACAGGAAGACTCCGGCCTTTCCTCTAGCGTTGAACGTGTTCAGCATACTCACACCTCAAAGAATGAGAGAGCGAGAATAACGTAGCACGCAAGCAGCATCACACCTTCAAGCCAGTTGGTTTTGCCATCGTTGAGGATAAAGTTTGCAACGAGTACGGACATGAATGTTGCAGCCGTTTCAAGAATACCAAACTCAAGAGATAGCGATACGCCCATGACCCAAGCAAACAGGACCATCAGTGGTGCAACAAAGACGGCGATTTGAACACTGGAACCGATAGCAATGGCCAAGGAGAGATCCATCTTGTCTTTCCCTGCAACAAGGACGGCTGTGAAGTGTTCAGCAGCATTTCCGAAAAATGGTAGAAGAATAACTCCGATGAACAGAGTTGGCAAGCCCCACCCTTCAGCCGCTGCATCAACACTGTGAACCAATACCTCTGCCATCCATCCAACAAGAACGGTCGCGAGAATAAGAAGAATCCAAGCATCTTTGGTCGTCATTTTTGGTTCTTCTTTTTCTTCTGTTTCCGAAGAAACATCGAACAGGTGAGAATGGGTTTTGAATTGGAAGAAAAGAGACAAACCGTACATCAAAAGAAGAACGAGTGACGCATATCGCGACAATTCAAGAATGTTCTCATCCAAATCACTTGCTCCAGTGTGATGGGCTGCAGCAGGGATAATGAGTGCAAGTACTGCAAGAAGCAGTAAACTTCCATTCATTGAAAGTGCTTCTTGATTGAAGGTTTGTGTTTGATGCTTGTAGCCCCCCCACAAAAGAGCCAACCCCAGGACCAAAAGCAGGTTTCCAAGAATACTACCAATCAAACTTGCTTGAACCAACTGTATCATCACATCTGCTTGATCAGCATGTTGAGATGCCGTCCAAATTGCAAGGCCTGCGATGATGATTTCAACCGCATTACCGAAGGTTGCATTGAGTAGGCCCCCAAGATTCTCACCGGCACGAAGTGCAATCTCTTCGGTAGCATGTCCCATGAGGAAAGCCAAAGGCATGATTGCAATCATTGAGAAAAGAAAGGTCATCTCCACATCGTGCTGATACTGGAAGAACAGCGTGAGTGGGACGGCCAGCAACAGCCAATTCAGTCTGTTCTTGAGCGGATTAAAGGCATCAAGAACAGAATGGTGATGATGATCGATGTGCTCAGCCATTTGACCACACCAACGATTCAGTCCTCACTCTTCTTGCGACGAACTGGACGCTTGCGCGTTGGGGCCGCCTTTCGAGCAGGTCGCTTACGAACTGGACGCTTGCGAGGTTTGTCTTCCTCATCATCGTCATCATCGTCATCATCATCGTCATCATCATCGTCGTCATCATCGTCATCAAGACCGGCCCAAGAAAGGTCATCGTCATCATCGTCGTCTTCCTCTTCTTCGGCCTTCTTCTTTCGACGCGTCTTACGTTGTACAACATTGACTGCGAACGGGTCATCTTCGTCTTCCTCTGGTTCAGGTTCTGATTTCTTTTCCTCTTTGGGCGCTTCTTCAGCAGCTGAACCTGTTCCTGTAATGGCATCCATATCCAAGTCTTGGGTTGTTCCAATGAATTCAGACATCCAATCGTCGTCTTCTTCATCATCTCCGCTCTTCTTCTTCTTTTTCGGGCCGGTTAGGCTCACCTGAACAACCAACAATGCGACAATAAAGATCACGACGTTCACAACGACTGCGATCCAAACCAAGACGTAAGGCGGCTCACTCATCGATGGGGTGACGATTTCGGGTTCAGGCTCAGGTTTGAGATCTTCTTCGAACGTACAAACAGTTTCTCCCTCGAGGTTGTTTCGACAGAAGTCAACAACGAAAACGACTTGCGCCGTCTTTTGATTTCCAGCCGTGTCAAGAGCACGCACAGTGATAGCGTGTTGACCTGCATCGAAAGTACCCGCTGAGAACTCCATGTCGCTCACGAGCGAGGTCCCATCACCGTTTGCATCGGTTATGCCTTCCGCATTGGCCCAAGGCGAGGTACTTGTTGCTCCAGTCAAACCTCCATAATTGAAGGTGAAACGGTACTGTAAACTGCCGATTTGGACATCGTCCTCAGCAGCAAACATCAGGTTGATTTTGTTCCCATAAAGGTACTTTGATCCCTCAGATGATGGCGATGGCGCATAGACGGCGATGGTTGGCGATTGTGCATCGATCTTGTACGATGTGTTGGTGATGACTCCCTCGTTGTCTGCAGTATCGACGAGTGTCATGCGAATGGTCAAATCGCTCGCTTTTTCCGATGCTGAAATTCTAAACTCGTAGCTGTACTCAGGTCCCTTGTCTGGGTTGAGAGTATTGTCTGCTGTCTGTGTCATCTCGGTTCCGCCAGCGGTCTCGTTGTAGCCGTCTGCGGAGAAGACTTCAATGGTCGGCCTTGTCTTGAGGTCTTCGCTCACTTCAATCTTAACAGTGTACAGCCCTGGTACCAGTGAAGGACTTGTGTAAGGGATGCCTTCCTCATCAACCAATTCCATCTCAATCGTTGGAGACCGAGTATCTTCGCGAAGGAGATTCGCATTCAGTCCTTCCAATATTTCGTTGTTGCAATTGCCAAACTGATCACAGGCTGTAACGGCATACCAAGCATCCTGCTCTGAACCGGCTGTCATTGGTACGTTTCGAATGATATTACCAGAACTTTGCAGCCCTGGATCAATGTCATCCATCACCAGCTCCCAGCCTTCTTCATCGCTACTGCTGCTTGAGAATTCTTCAAACGGGTTGCCGCTATGACGCCAAATCTGGTAGGACTCGTTCAATTCTATCAAGTTCCCCCATTTCATAGCGACAAAGCCGAGATCCCCGCGACTTTCTGGGTTGGATAATTGCGGCCATGTTGGTGGCGTGATATCAATCTCGACAGGGCCGAAGTAATTCTGGTCGAGACCAAGATATTCGTACGAACCATTGGCGTGAACGTATTGTGCCTCGCTTGTGACATAAACGTACCAATTTAGGACAGCCCCTGTTTCAGAAATGATGTCTGGTCCCATCACGATATCAAACACCTGCGTATTGTCATTCACGAAGCCATGATACGTTGTTTGCGTCGCAAATTGTTGCGGAGTGGTTGGAACACCATTTGTTGTGTAGATGTGATAGCGCTCACCCTCAACGCCAAGTTGATCCATCCATGTCACACGAACGGTCCGGTCGCCAATGAATTCGGCGTGAACATTGGTTGGCTCTTTTTGCCAGTTGCTAAAGGCGTCTTCATCGACGGAATCACGGGATCCAGATACGCACGTATCATCGAAGAGGCCGATTGCATCAACAGTCACCACGCAGTAGTGCGCCCAACCGAGCGTACCAACAGGTATATTTCGAGTAAAGTTGTATTGAGTATTATTGTCTTCAACTGCTTTGTCTTCGTACAAGGATCCAACAAACATCACGCCTTGTTGGTAAATCGAATTAATAGTAGTACCAGAAACATAAACATCGTAGCGTTCGTTATCCTCTCCTGCTACACCATACCATCGAAGGTAGGTATATCCTGTTCCATCGAGGTTCACCCGTTTATCATCAAATTCTGCTTCGAAGGTTGATACATGGGCTGGTGGGCGATTGTCCTCGAGTACTGGTGCTGTGAGAGCGTTGCCAGACAAGAAACGGAGATCGACAAAGTCTACTCCAGGTTCTGTCTTGTTTGGGATGAAATATGTGATGGCATAATATGCCTCCTCATTGGTGTCTGGAGGTACAGTGTGCACATATGATGATGTATTGGCATCGGTGATATTCGCAATCAATGTGGCAACGGTGAGTCCTTGGTAAACGTTCCCTCCATTGCTACGATTAATTTCAGCAGTTGAACGCCAAATCAAGATGGTAGTGTTTTCCATAGGAGATTCGGAATTTGGTAGGTTATGATAGTTAATCCAGTCAAGAGTCGTTTCACTGTCTGAAAGCGAATACTCCGCTCGGAAAAACAACGGTGTTTCAACCGGGGAAGTTACCTCTTCGACACCGATGGTCATCGAAGAAACGTCTGGGTCGAGTTCTTCGTGTACGACTGTTGTCCCCTGGTCATCCCACTCGATAGTTACGGCATAATAGAAGGTTCCATTTGTACCTGCTTCAACAAGATAGGAAACGCTGTGCCCGGGATGCTGGCCTCCGTTTCCACCTGCGGAACTAAGACACCAAGCGTACTGAACGTAGACGTTTGCTTGACAAGCTACAACCGAATCAATGGTTTGTGCATCGTCGATATTCGATTGTGTAATCGGTTCTGTGTAGCGATGAACAATGTACGTGGCATCGTGATAGTATGGGACATTTCCATTGTAACTGTCGATGTTTTGCCAAGTGACGGTTGTTGTTTCAGAAATTGGGTCGAATGTTGCAGCAATATGTTGTGCCTGCAAATTCGCAGGATTCGTATCCGCTGCGGTCGAAACTGGTGTTAATGGAACAAGCATCAGTATCATGAGTAGGACCATGATAACGGCCTTCGGTTGGAGACTACGGTTCAGCGCGTTCGCACCCATCACACAATACGTCGCCGCCGCCCGTTAAGAGTATGCCGATAAATAACTCGAACAACCAACGTATTTGTTTGTTGCAAGTTTATTCCGATTCGTCATGATTTTCTTGAAGAAGCGGTTGTTCTTTATCGAGAGCGATGATTTCTTTTCTCGCTTGTGAAAAACGGACGAAGAACGTGTATATTCCTCCCAATCCAGAAACGATGACGACAGCGGTTAGCGGATTCAATTCGAGATGTTCGAATGGAGCAAACGCTGCAGAATAGTCTTGAACACCGATCAACCAAAAGATCCCTGTCAAAGCCAAGGCTGCAATCGTGAGAATGGTCCTGTCTGCCCGAGAGAATCCGCGATAGTTTCGTCCACCGCTGACAGCTTGAGCTTGTGTCCCCATGTAAGAACCCAGGATTGTGAACCATGCGGCTGCCCATCCAATGACAGGATCATCAACCCAAGCAGGGCTTGAGGCAATGGCAATCACCCACATCGCGTCAAGAAGGCGGTCAAGTGTGTGGTCCAGATAATCGCCCCATCTCGACACTTGCCCGGTTTGTCGAGCGAGTTGTCCATCTAGGCCGTCAAGAATCATCGAGAATGCTATCAACAACGCCGATCCAATCAACATCAAGGCCCCTGCGTCACTTTTTGGAGCAAGGAAAACAAGGACGCTCGCTGCGATACCTATGGGAAGCGCAAGCCACGTGAGAATGGCAGGATTGGTTTTTCCAAGTCCGGAAACAAGAGGCGCGGCAATGGCTTCCCATCGCTTTCTAAGTTGTTCCAATGCCATCTCAATCATATATACGAAGCGAAGAAAGGTCATATGCTTTCGGCAACATTTCCAGTGCCTATCCAGTCAATTGATTCCTGAATGTATTCTTCGACTGTCTTCGAATGCGTAGGATTTGTCAAAAAATCAAGAATTGGTTCAATTGGGACGTTTGCATGTGTTGTATCAATCTCTATGACCTCTACATGCGGATGCAAACCAATCAGTTCTGACCACACTCCAGAGAGAAGTTCCCATTCAATGTTGGATTCGATTTTATCGGCTCCATATCCTTCTCTTTGCTCGAGGCGTTGTCGTAATTGAGTAGGGTGGCAGCGCAAAACGATGACGGCATCAATGCAACAGTGGTGTGATAAATGGCCATCAATAATGCAGATTTGTTCGCCATCCCACGACCATTTCTCGAGTTTTGAGGTTTCAACCTCGAGTGTTTGATCATTCTTCGAGAGTGCATCAACAGCATCGGCAACCTGTTCTAGAGAGGTGGTATGAATGCCGTGTTGTTTTAGACGAGATGCTAACGTGGACTTGCCCGTTCCTGGCGAACCGGTCAAAGCAACAACAATTGGATGCATGCTCATTGCTCCAACCAAAAGACGTGAAGAATTAAACATGAGGTTCAGAATCGTACATTATGGCCGCTATCGCCCTCGTCCTTCTCACAACTGAACCGGGTCGAGAGCAGCAAGTGGTATCAGAACTCAACGACATGCCCGAAATTGCTGAAGCAATGGTGCTCTTTGGAGAATATGATGTGTATTGTAAGGTCATCGTTGACGACTTTTCCCAACTATCGGACCTCATATTGAGAAACATCCGAACTTTGACCGGGGTTGTAGAAACGACGACCTTAACCGCAGCACATAACGGAGCTTGAGGTGAAATCATGTTTGGTATGTCCGATCCAAATCAGACACTTTCTCAGATGATTCGATATTTCGAAGAAGAACGTTATGAAATGGTTGAAGTGATGGCAAGCGAATTCACATCGATGTTGCTCGCAAACAAACAACGTGATGGTGCCATGCAGACGTTACTGGTCAAAGGAGTTCGTATTCTCGCCGAGGTTCTCTCGATACGTGGGAAGAATAAGTTGGCAATCCAAGCGACCTCTGTTCTCCTTCGAGAGCGAAAGAAATTGGAAAAAATCCTCGCTCAAACAGCACCTTCGCTATTGTCTAAACTGACCCCAATCGAACAAGATTATCGAATCATTGGACACGTCTACATGAAGGCGGGTAAGGCATCGAAAGCCAAGAAATTCTTCTTCAAAGCACACAAAGATACACCGGGGAATGTCGCTGCTCTTCTTGCGGCATGCCAGGCCGATGCAACCGAAACGAAGTATTGCAAGCTCTTAGCAACAGAAGTTCAGGCTTCTGGACCTGTTATCTTGGAAAACGGAGCGTATTATCTGAGGCCAGAACACGCTCCAGGGAGCCAGATTGATCCCCTCTTAGCCGTTCTTGAAACATGCTCACACAACCATCAGGAATGCCAACAACAATCTCAACGCATTCGCAAAGAGTGCGATGAAATCGCCAATGGTGTACAGGCTGCAAATGAGCGTTTGCAATCAGCAATGGATTCTTTGCAACCAAAACATGACTACTATCAGTATTCTTGAGTGGTAGCGAGGGATGGATTTGAACCATCGATCTCCGGGTTATGAGCCCGACGGGATATCCAGACTACCCCACCTCGCTAAGCCAAACGCCACA
>Ga0255759_10000706_pt1 | contig 29826 bp, 30 predicted proteins | sample 101ome_20_FD_179959 | JGI IMG/M metagenome (GOLD analysis project Ga0255759, IMG submission 179959) | Coastal salt marsh microbial communities from the Groves Creek Marsh, Skidaway Island, Georgia - 101404AT metaG (version 2) | ecosystem: Environmental > Aquatic > Marine > Intertidal zone >...
TTATTAATCCTCGCACTTCTTTTTTCAATTAATCTTTACGCTGAACATCATGAGGGTGATGATGGTGCTGACGCAGATACAGAGACCACTGAAACAGAAGATGGTGATGAGGCCTCTGGAGATGAGGAATAATAAAAAACCACCTTCGGGTGGTTTTTTTTAAAATTAAACCTTAAACTATGAGAGATGTTTAGATCTGCCATAGAAATCCTCATATCTTATAATATCATCCTCACCAAGATACTCTCCTGATTGAACCTCAATTATTTCTAACACCTTTGATGATTGATTTTTGATTCTATGTATCTGATTTTTTTTAATAAACGTAGATTCATTTTTACTTAAGACAAATTCTTCATCTCCTCTTATAACATTTGCCTTTCCTTTAACAACAACCCAATGTTCAGATCTCTTAGAGTGCTTTTGCAAACTTATAGCTTTTTTAGGCTTAATATGAATAAGCTTAACTTTAAACGTTTTTGAATTCATTAATATCTCAAACCAACCCCATGGTCTAAAAAATTGTAATGAATTAGAAAGTTTATCAGAATTAGAAATTTTAAGATTCTTTAAAACAATTTTTAGATCATCCAACCTATCTTTTCTGGCAACTAATGAGGCATCAGGAGTATTAACTATAACCAGGTCTTTTAAACCTATGCCAACTGTTAATGTATTTGGTGAAAAAAATAAGCAACCAGTACTTTCAATATTTTCAACTTCACCATGAATAACGTTATGTCTTGAATTTTTTTTCCTAATTTCATATATTGAGTTCCAAGAACCAAGGTCTTTCCAATCGCTTCGGAGAGGAACTACTATTTTTGAGCTGGACTTTTCTAAAATAGCGTAATCAAAGGAAATATTCTTTGATTGATTAAATGATTTTTTTTCCAAGCGAAAAAAATCTAAATCCTCAGTTGCATTTTGGACAGAAAATAATATTTTTTTATACATATCTGGAACAAATTCTTTGTATAATTCAACCATTGTTGATGCCTTAAATACGAATATTCCTGAATTCCAAAAATAGTTTTTACTTTTTAAAAACTTGATAGCGTCAGTTTTTGATGGTTTCTCAACAAAGGATTTAACTTTGTATCCCCCCTCTATCTCATTATTAGTGAAATTAATATACCCATAATTAGTATTAGCAGAATAAGGTTTTACTCCAAGAGTAACAATATTATCATTTTGTGCATGGTCCCTGGCAGTCAATATTGAGTTATAAAAATTTTTTTCGTTATCAATATAATGATCGGAAGATAATACAATCAATATACTATCTCTCTTTTTTAAAGAATAAAGCGTAGAGGCTAGAATAGCAGGTGCTGTATTTTTTTTAGCAGGCTCAAGAATAATTTTATAATTATTACCAATTACTTTTTGACATTGATCAGAAACTAGAAACCTATGCTCATCATTACATATAATTATAGGAGGCTCCGAATCTTTAAATTTATTAATTCTTTCTAATGTATTTTGAAGCAATGAGTTATCGTTAATTAAACTTAAAAATTGTTTTGGTTTTTCTCTACGTGATAGTGGCCACAATCTTTCACCATAACCACCACATAAAATAACAGGAATTATTTTCATTTAAAAAAAAATATTGTAAATTTTAATTGTTTTAAAAAAATTTTTTCGCATAAGTATTAAATTAGGAATAATACCAATTAAACCACTCTACAAAATTTTTAATTCCATCCTCTAAATTAAATTTTGGCTTAAAATTAATAAATTTATCTAGCGGGTAATTATCTGAAAATGTTTTTTTAACATCGCCTGGTTGCATTTGCAAATAATTAATCTTAGCTCTTTTATTTAAGTTTTTCTCAAGCACCCTGACTAAACTAATTAGCTTAACGGGATTATTATTACCAATATTAAATATACTATAAGGTGCTACTGAAGTTGAAGGGCTATATTTAATTCGTACTTTATTTTTCTTGGGTATTTTATCTAACAAATTAACAATCGCAGATATTGCATCATCAATATATGTAAAGTCTCGAGTCATTTTCCCGTAATTAAATAAATTAATTTTTTTATTAGATTTAATTAAATTAGCAAATAAAAAATAAGCCATATCTGGTCTTCCCCACGGCCCATAAACAGAAAAAAATCTCAGGCCTGTAGTAGGAAGGTTATAAATGTGGCTGTATGAATGAGCAATCAATTCATTAGATTTTTTTGTTGCAGCATAAATACTTGTTGGATGACATGCATAATCATCAACATGGAAGGGTGAATTATTGCTTAGTCCATAAACTGAGCTTGATGATGCATACATAAAATGTTTAACCATAAAATCTTTTGAGAGATCAATTATGTTAAAAAAACCATTAATGTTTGCAGTTATATACTGTTCAGGATTTGAAATTGAAAACCTAACTCCAGCCTGAGCAGCAAGATGTATAACATAATTTGGTCTAGAAAGCTCAAAAAAAATTTTTAATTTTTTTCTATTGCATAAATCGATTTTTTTAAAAAAAAAATTTTTACTTTTCTTTAATATTTTTAATCTTGCTAGCTTTAAATCTTTATCATAATAAGAGTTTAGATTATCAAAACCATAAATTTTATTATTACTATCTTCTAATAATTTTCTACATAAATGAAAACCAATAAACCCCGCAGCTCCTGAAACTAAAATTTTCAATTTTTTTTACCTTTGATATATTTGCTATTTAAAAATAATAATTAATTATGAATTGTTTTTTCCCAATTCCAACCATCAAAAATCATTTGGTCAAGGTTGTTTTTAGATACCCAATTCAGGTATTTTTTAGCCATTGATGTATCTGCAAATATTTGACTGATATCCCCATCCCTACGATTAATTAATTTAACTGGTATTTTTAGATTTGTGATTTTTTCAAATGTTTTAATAAAATCTAGCACACTATAACCCTTTCCAGTTCCTAGATTAAAAATATAGTTACCAAAGTTATTATATGTGAATTCCATTGCCCTGATATGTCCCAAGCAAAGATCAGAAATATGAATATAATCCCTAATGCATGTTCCATCAGGAGTGTCATAATCATTCCCATAAACAAAAAAATGGGGTTTTTCGCCCCTCGCGACTGAGCATAAAATAGGGAAAATATTAGTTTGAATAGAGGATTGTCGTTCCCCCAATAAACCACTTTCATGAGCGCCAATCGGGTTAAAATACCTTAGTGAAACACAAGTCAATTCTGGATTTTTTAATGATAATTCATTCAAAATATTCTCTACATGTAATTTATTCTCTGCATAGGGGCTTATCGGACTTGGAGAGGAAGTTTCTTTAATTGGGGATATATTATTTAAACCATAGACAGAAGCAGAGGACGAAAATATAATTTTTTTTACTCCATAAAATAATGCTAACTCGAGTAAACTAATTGAGCCCATAACATTGTTTTTATAATATTCCTCTTTATGTTTAAAAGATAAATCCACATATTTCAAACCTGCAAAATGTAGAATTATATCTATTGAGTGTTTAGAAAAAACAGTTTGTAAATCAATTTTGTTTACAATATTAATCTCATAAAATTTAATATTTATTGAAGTTATTTTTTTTAAATTTTCTAATACTTTTTTTGATGAATTAAAAAAATTATCCACTATTACAACTTTATAAATTTTCTGGTCAAGTAAAGTAATAAAATGTGATGCAATATAACCACATCCTCCAGTAATCAAAATTGTTTTCATAGTTTTTTTCTTAATGTAAGACCAGATTTATCTCTATGATTTATAAGGTATGAATTTTTTATATTTGGCCATGAAATATTAATGCTTTTATCATCAAAACGAATAACACGCTCATGAGTAGGCGAATAATATGCGGTAGTCTTGTAAAGAATTTCAGCTTCTTCAGAAAGAACTAAAAAGCCATGAGCAAAACCCTTTGGTATCCATAACTGTTTTTTGTTATCAGAAGATAGTACTTGACTAACCCAATGACTATATGAAGGTGATGCAGTTCTTATATCAACGGCAACATCAAAAATTTCCCCTCGAATAACACGAATAAGTTTATCTTGAGCGAGAGGTGTTTCTTGATAATGCAGACCCCTTAAAACACCTTGTTTTGATCTTGATTGGTTATCTTGAACAAAGGTTATATCTCTTCCTATCGATTTGTTAAATTTTTTTTGATTAAACGCCTCAAAAAAAAGGCCCCTATTATCTTCAAATACTTCAGGCTCGATAACAATTACCTCTGGAATGTTAAGTGGAGTAAGTTTCATTAATTCTCCAATAACTTCATTAGATATTGGCCATAGTTATTTTTAATCAATGCATTTGCTAATTTTTCTAAATCTTTAGGAGAAATCCATTGCTTCCTAAAAGCTACCTCTTCAGGGCAGGCCACCTTTAAGCCCTGGCGATTCTCGATGGTAGCGATAAACTGACCCGCATCAATTAAGCTGTCATGAGTACCAGTGTCAAGCCACGCATAACCACGATCCATCATTTCCACGAAAAGATTACCATGATCTAAGTATTTTTGATTAAGATCAGTAATCTCAAGCTCACCTCTTTTAGAAGGTTTTAAATTTTTGGCAAATTTAACAACATTCCTATCGTAAAAATAAAGTCCAGTTACAGCAAATTTCGACTTAGGCTGCTTAGGTTTTTCCTCTAAGGACAATACCTTGTTATTAGGATCAAATTCAACAACACCGTAGCGTTCAGGGTCATTAACATGATAAGCAAAAATGGTAGCTCCTTCAGAGCGCCTAGAAGCTGAATCTAAAATCGATTCTATATCATAGCCATAAAAAATATTATCCCCTAAGATGAGTGTCGAAAGATCATCGCCTATAAAATTCTCACCAAGTATAAACGCTTGCGCTAAACCGTCGGGGCTGGGTTGAACAATGTAGTCTAAGTGAATACCCCATACTGAGCCATCACCTAAAAGCTTCTGGAAACTCTTCAGATCATCAGCGGTGGTAATGATTAGAATATGTCTGATGCCTGCCATCATGAGTGTGGTGAGAGGGTAATAAATCATGGGTTTGTCATAGACAGGAAGCAGTTGTTTGGAGATGGAATGGGTGACCGGGTAGAGTCTTGTACCTGATCCACCCGCCAGAATAATACCCTTACGCTTCATCCAAAATCCGATCTAACTCTGATTGCCAATCCTCAAATTCTAACATAAAGGTCTGTTTTATTTTTTCATTATTGAGCTGACTATTTGTCGGACGGTATGCCTTGGTTGGATAGTCCTGTGTTTTAATTTTAATAAGCTGATAAAGATCAAATTCTGGATTAGTTTTTTTAATAATAGCCCTCGCAAAGTCATGCCTAGAGCAAGATCCATTGGGTACTAAGTGATAAATTCCAGTATTTTTTTTATTGAGCTTTGGGATGATGTTTTTAATCTGTTCAGCGATAAACTGGTTTGAGGCTGGCACACCTCTCTGATCAGAAACCACCTTTAATTCATCATTCTCTTTACTTAATTTTTTTATGGTAAGGAAAAAGTTTTCACCAATGTTAGAATACACCCAGCTGGTTCTAAGGATGTAAATTTGCTTACCGACCTCCTGGATGGCTTCCTCACCAGCAAGCTTTGATTGTCCATAAACACTTAGCGGCTTGGCCTCGTCCTTTTCGCTGTAGGGCTCATCTTTTTGCCCATCAAACACATAATCGGTAGAAAAGTGAATTAATGGAATATTATATTCACGAGCTTTCTCGGCCATGACGCGAGGTGCGTCCGTATTAATCTTAAATGCCAACTCGGGCTCATCCTCGGCCTTATCGACCTGAGTGTAAGCTGCAGAGTTAATAATGAGGTCCGGCTGATGCTGGTCGATGACTTGTCTGATTTGGTCTGGATTCGTCAAGTCACAATCTTGTCGAGTTAAACCGATCAACTCATCATAGGTTAAATTTTGCATCAAGGCGTGCCCCACCTGACCGTTGATACCGGTAACTAAAATCTTCATGAATAATTTTTTTTAAGCCAGTTCTGATAATCGCCGGACTGCACGTTAGCGACCCAGTCCTGGTTGTCGAGGTACCACTGGACGGTCTTGCGAATACCGGTCTCAAAGGTCTCTTCGGGTTTCCAACCAAGCTCATTGGAAATTTTAGTGACATCAATCGCATAGCGGCGATCGTGTCCCAGGCGGTCCTTAACGAAGATGATTTGCTCACGATACGATTTGCTATCCTCACGTGGTTGGAGTTCGTCTAATAAATCACACACAGTGTTAACCACTTCAAGGTTCGCCTTTTCATTCAAACCACCAATATTGTAGGTTTCGCCAATAGCTCCATTCTCTAACACGGTCGCAATCCCTTTGCAGTGGTCGATTACGTAGAGCCAGTCACGCACTTGTTGTCCGTCACCATAGATAGGTAAATTTTCACCTTTGAGTGCCTTTAGAATACACAACGGGATGAGTTTTTCAGGAAAGTGATAAGGTCCATAATTATTCGAGCAATTGGTAGTGAGCACAGGTAAGCCATAGGTATGATGCCAGGCACGAACCAAGTGATCTGAAGATGCTTTTGAGGCGCTGTATGGGCTATTAGGTTCATACTTATTAGTCTCGTTAAAAGCAGGATCCGTTGCACTTAGAGAGCCATAAACCTCATCAGTAGATACATGCAAAAATCTAAATTTTCTCTGATCTTTATTACCTAGCTCATCATAAAAAAGACGAACAGCATTTAGCATGCGGTAGGTACCCATAATATTGGTCAGCATAAATTCATCAGGCCCATGAATGGACCTGTCGACATGACTCTCTGCGGCAAAATTGATGATGGCTCGGGGTTGATGAACTTGTAATAGCTCTGAGACAAGTTTTGAGTCGCCAATATCTCCATGAACAAACTCATAATTTTTGTTAGTCTCAACAGATTTAAGATTTTCTAAATTACCGGCATAGGTCAGCTTATCTAAAGCGATAACTTTTTCATCTTGGTGTTCAAACCAATTAAGGACAAAATTAGAGCCGATAAAACCTGCCGCACCTGTGACTATAATCGTCATTATTTAAGATTAAGGCCCTCTTCAATCAAATCGCAAAGGATATGGCCAACCATGATATGCATTTCTTGCACACGTGCAGTGGTGTTGGATGGAATGACAATCTCATGATCCACAGCATCTCTAGCTTTACCGCCACCCTTTCCTAAAAGTCCGATGGTCGTCATTTTTTTTGTTTTTGCCACATTCAAAGCATTGATAACATTCTGGCTATTGCCCGAGGTAGTAATCCCTATCAAGACATCACCCTCTCGACCTAATCCTTCGATCTGTCTTGAAAAAATATGTTCATAGCCATAATCGTTAACTATACATGTCATCACTGCCGAGTCAGCATTTAAGGCAATGGATCTTAATGGTTTTCGGTCTCCCGCAAAACGGCCTACCAACTCGCCTGCTAGATGTTGACTGTCTGACGCACTTCCGCCGTTTCCACACCAATAAATAGTGCCCTCATTTTTTAAACAATTAATAAGGATGCTAGCAATCTTTTCAATTGTTTCATTAAAAGTTTTTATAGTATCTAAGACGTCTTGGTGTTCTTTGATATGCGATTGAATAATTGGATTCATAATTAATTATAGAATAAAAAAAACCGGCCTTGGCCGGTTATTTTTTTTTATCATAGTCACGAGTGTTCAAAGCGATCGATTTGTTCTTTAATCTTAAGTTTTTCTTTCTTATAACGCTTGATGATTTCATCAGAAACATAATTTTTGTAGGCTTGATCTACAATGGATTCAAGCTCTTGATGCCGACTCTTCAGTTCTTGATAATTCATTTGTTCTCCTTGAGAAAATTCATTATTAAAACGTGTCTCGAGTTACATCTCCTTTCAATAGATTTATTAGATCCATCAAATTAACTTTACTCCTTTTAAAAAAAAAATTCAAAATTTTTTAGAATCCTTTGAATTTAAAGAAAAGATAGAATAGATAGCCCATTAAAATAATTACTATTACATAAATGAAAGATACTTTTGGGTCTACAAGAAAAGACTTAATAGCTTCTTTATAGTATATAACGATCAATATAAATGCGCCTATTAACGCAATAATCTCTAGGGAACTATGCATTAAAACATTATATAATACTGTTTTTTTAAAATAGATCTTGGAGTCTAAATGAAAGCGTTGGTCAAAAGACATGCAAAAGAGGGTATCTGGCTAGAAGACATGCCAGAACCAGAGGTTGGTAACAATGATGTCTTGGTGAAGATCCATAAAACAGCCATTTGTGGAACTGATATTCATATTTATAACTGGGATGAGTGGGCACAAAAAACCATACCCGTACCCATGATCACGGGCCACGAATACGCAGGTGAAATTGCGGCGATAGGATCTAATGTTACCGACTTAAAAGTCGGAGATATTGTCTCTGGCGAAGGCCATATTGTCTGTGGCAGGTGTCGAAATTGTCTCGCTGGAACGCTACATTTATGTCCAAATACGATTGGTGTAGGTGTTAATAGAACAGGTGCTTTTGCTGAGTATCTATCCGTTCCTGCAAAAAATATATTCCGTCCAAGCCGCCCTATTTCAACTGACTTATTAGCAATTTTTGATCCTTATGGGAACGCAGTTCACACCGCTCTATCATTTAATATGGTGGGTGAGGATGTTTTAATTACCGGGGCAGGGCCTATTGGCATGATGGCAGCGATGGTAGCAGATCATGCGGGTGCACGTAATATTGTGATTACTGACCTTAATGAATTTAGGCTTAACATGATCAAAGAAATAATTCCCCGAGTTGTGACCATTAATGTTGCTAAACAAACCATCGATAAAGACCTGATGCATTCCATGGGTATCTTTGAAGGTTTTGATGTGGGTCTTGAGATGTCAGGATCACCCAAAGCCTTTGGGGACATGCTCAATCTTATGATTAACGGTGGCAAGATCGCCATGCTGGCCATCATGCCACAAGGTTCAGGCATTGACTGGGATATGGTCGTCTTTAAGGGCCTTACCATCAAAGGTATCTATGGGCGTGAAATATTTGAAACATGGTATAAGGGCTCGATGATGGTTCAAAGCGGTCTCCCGTTAGAGAAAATGATTACCCATCGCATGAGCTACAAGGATTTTCAAGAAGGTTTTGATGTTATGCGGTCAGGCAAATCAGGAAAAGTCATTTTAAATTGGTTAGATTAAGGAAAATGAATGAGTTTTAAAGAAACAAGAAAGAGTTTAAGTCAGGATCTTGATCAAATTAAAGAAAACGGTCTTTGGAAGACGGAGCGCTTTATTGATTCAGATCAAAAAAATCAAATCACTCTTGCGGATGGTAGTGAAGTAATCAATATGTGTGCTAATAATTATTTAGGTCTTGCCAATAACCCAAGGGTAATCGATGCCGCCAAAAAGAGTTTGGATCAATGGGGTTTTGGTTTGGCTTCGGTCCGTTTTATTTGCGGTACTCAAACCATCCACAAAACATTAGAGGCCAAAGTAAGTGAATTTTTAGGCACGGAAGATACGATTTTATATGCAGCATGTTTTGATGCGAATGGTGGTCTATTTGAATCTATTCTCTCTAATAAGGATGCAGTTATTTCTGATGAGCTTAATCATGCCTCCATCATTGATGGTGTTCGATTATGCAAAGCAGCTCGCTATCGCTATAAAAATAATGACATGAGAGACTTAAGAGAAAAATTAGTTGAAGCTAAAAATAATGGGGCTCGAAGGATCTTAATTACCACCGATGGTGTATTTTCCATGGATGGCACGATTGCAAAACTCGATCAAATATGTGACTTGGCGGATGAGTTCGATGCGATGGTCCATCATGATGATTGTCATGCCACCGGTTTTATGGGTAAAACTGGGAGGGGCGTACACGAGTATTGTGGTGTCATGGGCAAAGTCGATATCATTACCAGTACCTTTGGTAAAGCACTTGGGGGTGCATCAGGAGGTTTTACCTCAGGGCGTAAGGAAATTATTGATATGTTACGTCAACGTTCAAGACCCTACCTCTTCTCAAACACACTTGCCCCTAGTATTTGTGCGGCAACCCTTGAGGTGATTGATATGCTCTCTGAATCAACAAGCTTAAGAGATAAACTCGAGGCAAATACTCATTATTTTAGGAGAGGTATGAAAGAGGCAGGGTTCAGTGTTGATGAGGGCGATCATCCAATCGTACCTGTCATGTTAGGTGATGCTGTTTTAGCGCAAAAAATGAGTTCAAGACTGCTTGAAAAAGGGATCTATGCAATCGGCTTTTTCTACCCTGTCGTTCCTCAAGGCAAAGCTCGAATTCGAACACAAATATCAGCGGCACATACTCAGGATGATCTTGATCGGGCAATTAAAGCGTTCTCAGAAACACGAGATGAGCTTCAAAACTAGTTGCTTTAAAAACTAGAAAATATTGTATAGCCTGTGTTAAAATTCGATTTTCCGATTATTCCCCAATAGCTCAGTCGGTAGAGCAACGGACTGTTAATCCGTGTGTCCCTGGTTCGAGCCCAGGTTGGGGAGCCAACCTCAAGGCTTCTTGATAGAAGCCTTTTTTATGATATGACAAAAAAAGCTGACGATGGAATTACCCTCATAGGCGGCGGCATCATGAGCCTCACCTTGGGTGTTTTAATAAATGAAATTTTTCCAGACTATCCTATTAATCTCGTGGAGAGATTAGGTGATATCAGCTTGGAGAGTTCAAGTGCATTAAATAATGCCGGCACTGGTCACGCCGGTTATTGCGAGCTCAATTACACCCCGCAAAATAAAAATGGTGAAATAAATATTTCTCGAGCGATTAATATTAATGAGATGTTTGAAAATTCTTTGGAGTTTTGGGCCTATCTAGAGTCAAAATATAAGTCATTTGATTGTAAAAAATTTCTAAAGAAAACACCTCACATAAGCTTTGTTAAGGGTGATAAAAATATTAAATTTTTAAAGAGCCGATTCGATTCATTAAAAAAACAACCCTTATTTAAAGAGATAGAATTTTCTGATGATCCCAAAAAAATTCATCAATGGGCCCCTCTTCTTGATTTTAAAAATAAAAAAAACGAAACCTACGCTGCAACAAAGGTTGAGCATGGTACAGATATAAACTTTGGAGAGGTATCAAGACAACTATTAAATTTACTCAAAAAAAATAAAAACTTTCATCTTTATACTTATTCTAACGTTGAAAAAATTTCATTAAAAAAAGATGGTTTAGTTTATTTGGAAGTCAAAAATAAAATCAATAAAACTATTTTGAATATTAAATCGAATAAAATATTTATTGGCGCGGGTGGCCAATCTATTCCTCTTTTACAGAAACTGGGACTCAAAGAGGCAAATGGTTATGCTGGATTTCCAGTAAGCGGCAAATGGCTAATTTGTGATAAAAAATCAATCGTCAAAAGACATAATGCCAAAGTCTACAGTCAAGCCTTTGATAATGCACCACCCATGTCGATTCCTCACCTTGATCTTCGAGTAATAAATGGAAAGCACAGCCTGCTCTTTGGTCCATTTGCGGGATTTACTTTTAAATTTTTAAAGAAAGGTTCTAACCTAGATTTACCCAAATCTGTAAAAATGAATAATATTCGATCCTTAATAATAGTTTTTATAAAGAATCTTCCACTGCTGTTTTATTTAATCAAACAATCATTGATGAATCATGCTTCCCGTATGAAGCAGCTACGATTTTTTTATGAGGACGCAAAAGACAGTGACTGGAAACTCCTTGATGCCGGTAAAAGAGTTCAGATTATTAAGAACTGCCCCTTTGAAGGAAGTAAATTAGAATTTGGAACTGAAGTTATTTTTTCAAAGAATAAAACAATTGCTGCTTTAATTGGTGCATCCCCAGGAGCTTCTATTTCTGCAAATGCAATGAGTAGCGTCTTACTTGGAATGTTTGGTAAAAAATCGAATAAAAAATTAAAAAAAATAATTACTACTTTTGAGGATGACCTAAACAAATCAGCAAAAAAGGTGGTAACTTTTAGATCTAATATTTATAAGCAGTTAGGATTGTGGTAATTGACGTTGTCTTTGTATTTCTGATAAACATATTCCAGTTGCAACACTAACATTTAAACTTTCAACCTTACCCATCATTGGAATGGTAATTAGTAAATCACATGAGTCTCGAGTTAATCTTCTCATACCATTTCCTTCAGAACCCATAATTAGTGCCAATGGGCCTTTAAGGTCTGATTCATACAGAGAATGTGATGCATCTTGATCTGTTCCAATTACAAAAAAATGATTTTGTTTAAGATAGTCAATTGCTCTTTTTAAGTTTGTAACTGTAACAAATGGAACATTCTCTGTAGCGCCACAAGAAACGCTTCTAACAGTAGCATTTATTCCAACAGCATTATCTTTTGGCGTTACAATTGCAGCAACTCCCATCGCATCTGCTACTCTAAAGCATGCTCCCAAATTATGAGGGTCTTCAACTCTATCCAAGATAAGAATTATTGGTTCATATTTATAATCTTTTTCAACTACATCTTCTAAAGTAAAATATTTTTCTGCTCTTTGTGAAATTTTACAAATAACACCTTGATGATTTGCGCCGGGTAGAATTTGATCTAGTCTTGATTTTTGATATAAATGAAACTCGATGTTTTTTTCTTTTATGATTTTTATTAAATCATGCATTCGCCCATCATTACGATCTTGATCTAAGTATATTTCACTAATGGAAGATATATTAGATCTAATTATGCTAAGAACCGAATGAAAACCGAAAACTAATTTTTTATTTATCAATGCTGCTTACTTATAAAACACTATTGAAATAATCAATAGTTTTTTTTATGCCATCTTCCAAAGATATTTTTGGTGACCAATTAAGTTCTTTTTTAGCCTTATCAATATTTGGCTGTCTTTGCTTAGGATCATCTTCAGGAAGTTGTTTAAAAACTTTTTTAGAAGATGAGTTAGTTAGCCTTATGATCAAGTCAGCAAGTTCATTCATAGTAAATTCATTAGGGTTACCTAAGTTAATAGGGCCTACTGTATTATCAGAGGAGTTCATTAATAAGATAAAACCATCAATTAGATCATTAACGTAGCAAAAAGACCGAGATTGTTTACCATCCCCATAAATAGTAATATCTTGATTTTTTAAGGCCTGAATTATAAAATTTGAAATTACTCTTCCATCATTAGGATGCATATTAGGACCATAAGTATTAAAAATTCGTGCAACCTTTATTCTTAACTTGTGCTGCCTAAAATAATCAAAAAATAATGTCTCGGCACATCTTTTTCCCTCATCATAACAAGACCTAATACCAATCGGATTAACATTTCCCCAATATGATTCTGGTTGCGGGTGCTCTGAAGGATCTCCATAAACCTCACTAGTAGAAGCTTGAAAAATTTTAGCTCCAGTTCGTTTAGCCAAACCCAACATATTAATTGCTCCATGAACGGAAGTTTTGGTAGTTTGAACAGGATCATTTTGATAATGAATTGGTGATGCGGGGCATGCTAAATTATAAATCTCGTCAATTTCCAGGTAAATTGGAAATGTTATATCATGACGAATTAATTCGAAATTATGATTTGCTAATAATTTATTAATATTGCCCTTATTTCCTGTGTAAAAGTTATCAAGACAAATAACCTCATGGCCTTGTTCAATTAACTTTTCACATAAATGCGACCCTAAAAAACCTGCTCCTCCAGTAACTAAAATTTTTTTCAATCAATTATCTCCATATATATCTCTAGAAAAAACTTTATTACTAACATCGTCAAGTTCTTTGTAGTGTCTATTAGCCAAAATAATATCTGATTTGTTTTTAAAATATTGAATATCCTCAGTCACCTCTGAGTTAAAAAAATTATCATCTTTAATCAATGGTTCATAAATGATTACATTTATACCTTTTGCTTTTATTCTTTTCATAATCCCTTGCAAGCTTGACTCTCTTATATTGTCAGAACCTTCCTTCATTACAAGACGGTAAATACCAATGGTAGAGGGATTGTTTTTTAAAATCTCAAGAGCAAGAAAATCTTTTCTTGTAGAATTTGCTTCTATAATTGCAGCAATTAATTTTTGGGGTATGTCATTATAATTAGCAAGGAGTTGCTTTGTGTCTTTTGGAAGACAATAGCCCCCATAACCAAATGAAGGATTGTTATATCCTTTACCTACTCTTGGATCCAAAACAACCCCGTCGATAATCTGCTGTGTACTGAGGCCATGGCTCATGGCATATGAGTCTAATTCATTAAAAAAAGCAACTCTCATTGCAAGGTAAGTATTCGAGAAAAGTTTTACTGCCTCGGCCTCTGAACTCGAAATTAATAATAAATATGGATCGTCAATCATAGAAGCATCTTTTAAAAGATTGCCGAAATCTATTGATTTTTTATGTTCATTGCTAACTATAATTCGTGAAGGATATAAATTATCATAAAGAGCCCTTCCTTCCCTTAAAAACTCTGGGGAAAAGATGACTCGATTTGTTTTATATTGTAATTGTAATTTTTTTGTGAGGCCTACTGGGATAGTTGATTTAATTACTACAAGGGCATTTTTATTAATTAAGGCTTTCTCAACAACATTTTCAACAGTTGAGGTATCAAAATAGTTTAGATTTACATCGTAATTAGTTGGAGTTGAAACAATAATGTAATCTGCATCAAGAAGTAATTTTTCATCAAAGTCAAAAAAATTTAAATCTAATTTTTTATTCATTAAATAATCATGGATTTCAGGATCATCTAAAGGAGATATTTTATTTTTTAGTTTATCGATCTTAATTTTATCAATATCAAGACCTATCACAACATTATGCTGGGCTAATAGAATTGCATTTGCAAGCCCAACATACCCCAGGCCAACAACAACGATTTTACTTTTTCTAACAGCCATAGTTACTACCTTTAATTTTTTGTTAATTCTACTTTATTTACCTTTTTTTGTATTTTTCTATAATATTTAGATCAATTCTTGCCAAATCAACATCAATCTTTGTGACTTTAACCCTCACACGATCGCCCATGGTGAAAATTTCATTGGTTCTTTCTCCAATTAAAGCATGTTTTGATTTATCAAAAATATAATAATCATTTCCTAAGTCCGTGACATGAATTAATCCTTCAATGTAAATTTCATCGAGGCTTACAAAAACACCAAAGCCAGTAACGCTTGAAATTGTGCCAGAAAAAATATCGCCCAACCTATCTTTCATAAAATAACACTTTAACCAGTCCTCGACATCCCTGCTTGCCTCGTCAGCCCTTCTTTCTGTTGTTGAGCACTGCTTGGCTATTCCATCAAGATCCTTTACTCTTAAATCTTTTCTTTTGAGCTTTTCCTTAATAGCTCTATGCACTATTAGGTCAGGGTAACGCCTTATGGGTGAGGTGAAATGTGTATATGTATCATATGCCAAACCAAAATGGCCTTTATTTTTTGTTTCATAAACTGCTTGTTGCATAGACCTTAAAATGATCGTCTGTAGCATCTGAGATTCTGGCCTTAGTTTAATTGATTTAAGAAGAGCGCTGTAGTCCTTGGCAGATGGTTTTTGCCCTCCGCCCAACTTCAAACCAAATTCTGCAATGTAATTTTTTAGTAATTCAAGCTTTTCTTCTTTAGGGGATTCATGATTGCGATAAATGGCTGGGCTATTTTCTTTTAATAAAAACTTGGCCGCTGAAACATTCGCTGCCAACATGCATTCTTCGATAATTTTATGAGCCTCATTCCTATGAACAGGTTGAATTGAATCAATTTTGCCATCATCATTAAAATTAATAGCCGTCTCAACCGAGTCAAACTCAATGGCAGATCTCTTTTCCCTTTGTTTTGAAAGCAGATCATATACTTTCTTTAAATTTTTAAGATTGGTAAGAACGTAATTATATTTTTTAGTTAGATTGTCATTATTCTCATATAAAATTTTATGAGCAATTGTATAGGTTAAGCGAGCTTTGGAGAAAATAATAGCTGGATAAAATTTATATTCGCTTAACAGACCTTCATTATCAATCACCATTTCACAAACCATCGTGAGTCTATTAACCTGCGGATTTAAGGAGCACAAGCCGTTAGAAAGCTTCTCTGGTAACATTGGAATAACACGCCTCGGAAAATAGACTGAATTACCTCGGCTTAATGCCTCTTTATCAAGCTCTGAGTTGGAGTCTACGTAGCTACTCACATCCGCAATAGCAACAAATAGCCTCATGTTAGATTCTGCTTTCTCAGCAAAAACAGCATCATCAAAATCTTTAGCAGTCTCACCGTCAATAGTTACAAAATCAAGCTTTGTAAGATCAACGTGGTCTTTGTGATCAGAAATAAGAATCTCATCTTTAAATGATTCTGATTCCTTGATAGCATCCTCCGAAAACTCATAAGGCAGTTGATATTTTCTTAAAGCAATCTCAATCTCAATGCCACTATCACTATAGTTACCAATGATCTTTGTAATTTGCCCCATGGGCTTAGTTCTGAAATCTGGCTGTATTGTCATTGTAACCTCAACAACTTGACCGGGCTGGGCGTTCAGATCTTGATGGTAAGGCACTATAATATCTTGTGAAATTCTTTTGTCTTCTGCCCTCACAATCGTGACACCATGATTTTGAATTACTCGACCTACTATAATTGAGTTTCCGCGGCTTAATACCTCGACAATCACCCCCTCTTGCCGACCTTTCTTATCAATGCCCGTTACTTGGATCATTACCTCATCATTATGAAACACCTTACTCATTTCTTTTGGACTTAAAAAAACATCCTGCAATGAGCTATCCTCCGGTATCAAAAAACCAAAGCCGTCAGGATGGCCCATAATTTTGCCAGGGATTAAATTAAGTTTTTTGGAGATACAAAGAATATCCTTGCGGTTGATTAGAATTTGCCCTTGCCTCGCCATGGCACCAATTCTCTTTTCAAAAAAAGGGTACTCATCCTTGGTGATTTCAAGTTTCTTGATAAGCTCTTTTTTTGATATTGGAACCCCATGATCATTCATAACTTCCAATATTAATTCTCTACTGGGAATTGGGTTCTGATAATTTTCTTTCTCTCGGTTGAGATAGGGGTCAGAACTTCGAATTTTTTTTGTCTTTTTCACCACTCAATATTACTCGTTAAAGACATAAAGATCTGGAATATTTCTTCCAGCACCATTAAAATCAAGACCAAAACCAAAGACATAAGCATCAGGCACACCCAACCCAACATAATGAGCGGATATTTCTTTTTTTATGTCTAGTTGTTTTTCAAATAAAACAACATTGGTAATTGATTTAGGTTTCATGGTTATCAGCTGTTCATTAATTAACTTCAAAGTAATGCCTTCATCTAGGATATCATCTACCACCAATACTGCTTGATTGAAAACACTTTCAGAGCTTGGCTGGTGAGTGATCTTTATTTGATTTGTTCCAACATTATTTTGATAACGTGATACGTGAAAATAATTTACTTCAATACTAAAACTTAATCTTGTTAAGAGCATACCTACAAAAGGTATAGCCCCTGTAAGAACAGGGAGTATAAGAACTTTTTTATTGTTAAATTTTCTGTTAAGTTTTCCAGCTAATAGATCGATTGCTTTAACAATTTCTTCATGGGTATAGATGAGTTGTGAGCGAGATAATATTGCCTGGTCAATCATTAACCAAGCCTATTTTTTAAATAACTCTCAAACTCTTTACCAAATTGTTTAGACTTTAATGCATACTCAATATTGGCCTTAATGAATCCAAGCTTATCACCGCAGTCATGGCGAACTCCCTCAAACTGAAAAGCATAGGTATTAATTTCTTTGAGAGAATCTTTAATTGCATCCGTTAATTGAATTTCATTTCCCGTACCCATTTGAGTCTTTTGTAAATAAGTCAAAATTTTATTTGAAAAAATATACCTTCCAACAACACCAAATTCTGATGGGGCATCGTTGGGTTCAGGCTTTTCAACAATATCTCTAATATTTATTAATTTTTGATCATAGTTGTCAGATGTAATCATTCCATAATGAATGGAATCTTTTTTTTCAACCTTTTGAACCGCGATTAAAGAAGAATCCTTGTTATTGTATTGCTCAACCATCTGCTTAAGAGCTCCAGGACTTGAGTCAATAAGATCGTCTGCTAAAAGAACAGCAAAAGGCTCATCTCCAAGAACAGGTTTAGCTTGAAGAATTGCATGCCCCAGCCCTAAAGGCTCCCCTTGTCTAAGGTAAATGCATGAGGCTGATTTCGGAATAATATTATTCATTTCGTCAAAGAGCTTTTTTTTCTTCTCTGTGATGTTAGATACACCAATTTCTAGCGTTGTATCGAAATGATCTGTGATTGCCCTTTTAGTTTTACCCGTTATAAAAATAAGATCTGTAAAGCCTGCTTCAAGGGCTTCCTCAACAGCATATTGAATAAGTGGCTTATCAACGATGGGTAACATCTCTTTTGGTGTGGCCTTGGTGGCAGGTAAAAATCTAGAGCCATGGCCAGCAACGGGGAAAACAATTTTTTTTAATTTCATATTTAGTTAATTCTCATATTAATGATCATAACAGAGAATATTAATTTAACACGATGATTACAGTTAAATACATATTATTTAACTTTGAACAAATCAGATTCTTTTTGCTCAACCCACCTTGAATTGATGGTTGAAACCTCTTTTTTCCAAAATGGAGCTTTAGTCTTTAAATGATCTATTACATAATTACATGCACTAAATGCATCCTGTCTATGGCTGCTTGAGACAATTACCAATACTATCGGATCATTAATTTTTAAATTGCCAACTCTATGAATTACATTAACCTGGTCAATATCCCATTTCTTTTTTGTGATACCTATGATCTCTGATATAACTTTCTCAGTCATTCCATCATAATGAAAAATTTTTAAAGTTTTACTATTGTTTAAGCATTGATAATCAAAATCACGAACATATCCGACAAAAGTTACAACTGAACCAATTTTATTATTGTTTTTTTTTATAGCGCTAATTTCGTCTTGAATTTTAAAATTTTTTTTTTGAATGATGACCATAAAATTTTATACAACTATTTTATATTTCTTTAACAAATAATTCACCTTTACTAATAGCATTTGGATTTTTAAAAGAATATGATTTTTTACTCTTATAAATACCTGTGCTTTGGATAACATCAATTATTTCTTCAAAGTATAAACGTTCTGATGATTTATTTATAAATATAATATTTGGTTTTGATTGAATAATTAAACTTCTTAATTTTTCTTTTGAAAAATCATTGTAGATATATGACTCTGTTAAATCAATCAATTCTCTATTGATTGGTTTAAATTTATTAAAAAAATAAAGGCTATGGAGCAAACCGCTCATCGTAAAGCTATCATCTTTTTTCTTTAATGAATAAATATCTTTACTTACCTGCAACAGTGCCGAATCAGAATTCTCTACTTCTAGAATATTATTTGAGTTTATAAAATGAAATTGATTTTTTGAAAATTTAAAATAAAGAGTGGTTAATAATAAAAAAATAGTTAAAAATAATAGTAAAAATTTATAGTTAAAGAATTTGGACTGGTTAATAATAGAAGTCTGATTTAATGAGATTGATATCATCAACCCCAATGGAATTAAAAATAAAGAAAAATGATAAGGAGCGCTAATTTTAAGAATTGGCTCTAAAGTCATAACAATTAAAATTAAAATCAAAACAAAGTAAAGTTTAATATTATTAGAAGAAATGGAATGAAAATTCTTAAACAAAATGACCAAGCTATAGATAAAAAATATTTGAAATACAAAAGTGTTCTTTAAAAATAGAGTAAGATTATTTAAAAAATTACTGAAAATATATTTACCATAAATATCGTTAAAAAATAAAACTTTTAATGAAAAATATTCTGCTAAAAGTGTATTAAACTCACCTCTTGAAATTTGAATAAAAGTTAATATAAGTAATAAGCCTCCAAATATTCCGTAAATAATTTTCTTAAAATAATTTAATTCAATGCAAAAATAAAATAAAGCAAGTACTAATAATAAAATCAAGATGAAAGATTCTCTAAAACAAATAGATAAAAAAAGTAAAAAACCGATTAAAATAAAATTTCTTTTTTTAAGTTCCCTTTCAGCAACTAAGCCTGAGTAAATCCCGTAAGTTAAAAGCAATAGTGAAATAAAAATTGAATTTTTAAATCCAGACTCAATAAAAACTGGGTTATTTAGGTGGAAAAATACAAGAACTGTAATAATTAGGGCATTAAAATGTGATTTACACAAAAAAAATGAAATTTTAAAAAAATAGTACGCACAAAATAATGCAACAAATAAATCGATTAATCTGAATAATATGAATACATTTAAATCTATCTTGAGCAGCCAGCTTAAGATGGTAGGATATAAAAATAAAAATTGATAATTTAAATAATTATTATCACTATCGCTTAACAAAAATAACCAAGACTGGAAAATATAAAAAACTTCATCTTCCCCAGGAAAATTTCCTATCACAAATAATCTGGGTAACAATACTCCAAAGCAAATAGCTATAAGGGGTGACAAGTTTTCTAAATTTTTCATTATGTTGATTCGATTACAAATTATTAGTTATTATTGTAAATACATTTAGTGTGAGTTATTGTAAAAATTAATTAATTAACTAAATACTTTTTATGCTAAAAACAATTGATTTTGTAATACCAGTTTATCAAAATGAATATACGGTATTCAAAACCTATAATGAAATTAAAAAAATCTTTATTGATAATGATTACGATGTAAAAATAATCTTTATTAATGATTCCTCTCGAGATAATTCTTTAAGAGAATTAAAAAAAATTAAAAAAATTGACCCCGATAATGTATTAATTATTAATCTTGCAAAAAACTATGGGCAAATTAACGCCATTTACTCAGGTTACTGTCACTCAAATGCTGATTATGTTGTGACAATTGCTGCTGATCTTCAAGATCCAATTACAATAATTCGGGATGCAATATCAAAAAAAAATCTTGACGAATTAATAGTTTTTGCAAGAAGGAAAAGAAATGATGGGTTCTTTCAAGACAGGATATCAAATTTTTTTTGGAAATTTATTAAGAACATATCTGGTCTTAATTTTCCAGAAGGTGGTTTTGATACATTTATTATGTCAAAAGAGCTTAAGGAAAAAGTGGTTAGTAACTTTTATAAAGGTCTATTCTTGCAGGGTTTGTTATTAACTTTACATCCCAATCCCACAGTTTATTTTTATTCAAGACTAAAAAGAGAATTTGGGAAATCAAGTTGGACCTTTTTAAAAAAACTAAGCTACTTTAACTCCGCAATTTTTCAATTTTCAGAATTGCCATTAACTTTCCTTGCGCTTGTTGCAACCTCTACATTTTTTATAACTATTATTTTTATTATGATTATTTTTTATTTACATTTTTTTACCGATAATCCAGTGAGAGGATGGATGTCTTTAGCAACAATTTTGTCAATAGGACTGAGTCTCCTGTCGTTAGCTATTTGGATATTCTCCAAATATGTACAGAAAATTAATAATATTAATTCCAAATTGCCCTTATTCACTCAAGATGAAAAAAAATAATATTGTTGATATTAAAAATTTATTTTTTGATAAAAATCTAATTTATGTTGATGAAAAGCATGTTGATACAAAATTTTTAGATGAAGAGCAAAATAATATTTGGATCAATATTCATGAAACCTCTTTTTGGTACAGATACAGAAATAACCTGATTTTAAATTTATTAAATAATTTTTCGAACTCCAAGGATGTTATTGATATTGGATCAGGCATTGGAACCACATCTATTTTTCTTGATAAAAAAGGATTTAATGTTGAGTCAATTGAGCCCTCTTACACATCATGTATGATAAGTAAAAAAAGAGGTGTTCAAAAAATAATAAATACAAATATTTATAATAACAGTATAAAGTTTGAAGAAGGTTCGAATGTCCTACTATTGGATGTTCTTGAACATATTGATGATCATCACGGATTTATTAAAAGGTTACAACAAATTACTAAAAAAACTACTTTGATTTTATCGGTTCCTGCTTATGATTTTCTTTGGAGCGATGAAGATAACCATGCTCACCATTATCGGCGCTATACCTTAAAACAGATTAAAAAGATTCTGCTTAGCAACAATTTTAAAATTACCTACTCATCCTATTTTTTCTCATATCTTGTCCCATTTATTTTCCTTTTAAGAACATTACCTTCAAAAATAAATAGAATTTTAAAAAGAAAACAAATAAATTATCAACATCACAACACGAATCGTTTTTTTGGAAAAATTCTAAAAATTCTTGAAAAATTCGAGCTATCAATGATTAATAAAAAGATTAATATTCCTTTTGGCTCATCAATAATTGTAGTTGCCAATAACTGACATGATACCTTTTAATAAAATTTTTCATACTGAAGAAGAGTTAGATAACATTAAAAGAGCTATTTACCGAAATTCTATCTCCGGTAGTGGTTTTTTTACTAATAAATGCGAAGAATTTTTTAAAAAAAAATATAACTTTAATTCTTTTCTTACTAATTCCTGCACTGCTTCATTAGAAGTAATTTCTTTATTGGCAAATTTTACGCCAGGAGATGAAATTATTATGCCATCCTATACTTTTGTTGGATCTGCAACTCCATTTGTGTTGCGAGGCTGTAAACCTGTTTTTGTTGATATAAGGCCAGATACTCAAAATATAGATGAAAATGAAATTGAAAAAAATATTACATCAAGAACAAAAGCGATATTAGTTGTTCATTATGCTGGCGTGTCATGTGAAATGAAAATAATTAAAAATATTTGCAAAAAAAATAAACTTATTTTGATTGAAGATGCCGCTCAAGCCATTAACTCAAGATATGAGAACAAATTTCTTGGGACTTTTGGTGATTATTCCGCCTTTAGTTTCCATGACACCAAAAATATTACTTCAGGCGAAGGCGGACTTTTAAATATTAATAAAAAATCCATGCTCAATAAGGCAAGCATCATAGTTGAAAAAGGTACAGATAGAAAAAGATTTTTGAAAGGAGAGGTTGATAAATACACATGGAGAGATAAGGGTTCATCTTTTATTCAGAGTGAAATTAATGCAGCTTTTTTATTTGCGCAATTAAAAAAAATAAATTTCATTCACAAAAGTAGAAAAAAAATATGGGAAACATACCATGACCTTTTTCACTTATTAAAAAGTAATAAATTTTTAGAATTGCCTATAATTCCAAAAAATTGTTATCAAAACTATCATATGTTTTATGTAAAGTTTGAATCAAATGAAACAAGAGATCACGTAATCAAGAAATTAAAGGCCAAAAAGATACAATGTGCCAGTCATTATATTCCTTTACATTCTTCCCCCGCTGGAAAAAGATATGGAAGGTTTTCAGGTAGCATGAAAAATACTATACAAACATCAAATACCATTTTAAGGATGCCTATGTATATAGGATTAAAAGCGTCTTTTCAAGAAAAAATAGTCAGGGAAGTAATTAAGTCAATATAATTATAATAATGGCTATAGAATCTATAAATAAAATATATGGATTTCAAGGAAGATTAACCCAATCATTTCCTTCGCAAATACTTTTTGATATCACTGAAGTATGTAATTTGGAATGTATTCATTGCCCTCATCCTGATTTTAAGAAATCAAATAATTTCACCAATGCTTTTTTGGATATCAATCTTCATAACAAATTAATTGATGAAGTGGCCAAATATGGCGAGGGAATTACTCAATATATTAGATATGCCAGCAATGGTGAGCCCCTAGTGCATCCCAAAGTTTTTGAAATGATAAGCTATACAAAAAACAAAACCGTCACCCCGGTAACACTAACCACAAATGGTGTGACAATGAGCGCAAAAAGAATGGAAAAACTTATTCTATCGAATATTGATTGTATAGATATTAGTATTGATGCCTATTCTGAAGATATTTACAAAAAAGTAAGGGTTGGTGGTGATTTAAGTGTTACCAGAAAAAATGTTTTGAATCTAATTGATTATATTAAAAAAAATAATAAAAAAACTAAAGTGGTTGTTAGCTTTGTTGAAAATCAGATTAATTCTCATGAAATTGAATCTTTTGATAATTTTTGGAAAAAAGCTGGAGCTGATTATGTTGTCATTAGACGCATGCATTCATGTTCTGGGGCAAAAATTGAGTTTGCTGCATTAAAAAGAAAAAATAATGAAAGTAGTCCACGAAGACCTTGCTTGTATCCATGGGAAAGAATAGTGCTCACCCCAACAGGTGATTTAGCATTTTGCCCAAGCGATTGGGTTCATGGGTCCGTTATATGTAATTATAAAGATAATACAGTCAAGGATGTTTGGGATGGAGTTTTTTACAAAAAATTAAGAGAAGCTCATTTAAAAAATAATTACAAAAATCATGCCTTTTGTGGGCAATGTCCAGACTGGGAGAGTACTAGATGGCCAAATGAAGGTCGAAGTTACGCTGATATGATGATGGAATTTGAATTTTAGTTAATAAATTATGTATCCGGTAGCATAAAATTTATTGCGGAAGGCCCTGTATTCATCAATAAGTCAATAATACTTACTTTATGTTCAAAAGGAGGAAAAAGCTGAGGGTAAGTTTGCTTGTATTTATATTCCATCCATTCCAATTGAATATTTCTATTATTAAAATCATCTTCATTTATATAGGTTTTCGCGGCTGGGCCACAAACGTAAGTTTTAGCCTTAACAAGTTCTAATAAATTAATTATCCTTTCCTGTTTTTTTCCGATAACTTCAAAAGATTTGGCATCAATAAAGTCCACGTTTATTTTTAAAAAGTCATGGGTTATAACTTTAATTATATATTGATTTAATTGGGATAAATTTCTCCATTGATTTTTTATATAAATGTCATCTAAAAAATCTTTCATATAATTATAAAATGATGCTCTATGATAATTTTCATAAATAAGATTATAGTGTTTGAGTTGCCATTCACAGTCTAGTATCTCTACATCGCATATATTTAAATGAACGCAATTTCCTATAGGGATAGAAAGATAAGATAACCCCTGTCTAGTTTTAATTAAATTTCTATTTCGCCAGTCTCTTCTTGTATACTGAACATTATCAAGAAATACAAATAAATCAACTTTTTTGATAATATCGAAATAGCCTTTCCATGGAATATAATTTGATTGAAGGATAGCAACTCTCATAAAAAAATCTTATAAAATTAAATGATCATTAGTAAAATATTTAGGTAACGAATAAAAAAAATTAAAGTGAAAAAAATAAAAAAACTTCCATTCAAGCTAATTCATTTAACATATTTTATTCTGTTCTCGGTATCTTTTTTATTCTTAGTTATTCTTTTTAAATTCTCAATAATTGATATTAACAAGACAAAAATTAAAACCTTTGTCAATGAGTTTAAATCAAAACCAATTGAAACAACAAATAAAAATACAATACAAAAAATTAATACTAGCACCCAAACATTATTAGTTACTGAGCTTAATAAAAATTTTGATCACATTGAAATTTATAAGGAATCAAGTGATGAAATTAATTTAATTGCGCTCAAAGGGAATGATGTAACAAATGCAATGAAAAGGATTCCATTAGAAGTATTTGATATAAACATTAATATTAAAGATAAAACATTTTCAGAAAAGTTAATTTTTACTGAAGAAAATAATTACAGAGCAACAGATATTCTTGTATTGGACTCAAAAAAAATATTTATTTCTCAGGTAGAAGATAATCAAAAAGATCAAATTAGATTAATTGCTTATGAATTAGTTAAAAATAATGGCATTTACACAAGAAAATTTATTTATGAATCTCAATTTGCCTCACCCCCTACTGCTGTTCATACTACTGGGGGGAAAATGATTGAGATTGATAATAATAAAATTTTATTAAGCGTAGGAACTTTTTTAAAAAACAATCAAGTTAATGATGATTATGATTTTGGAAAGATGATTATGATTGATTTAGCAACAAAAATGAAGTTTATTTACTCATCTGGACATAGGAATTCACAAGGTCTTTCTATATCTAAAATTAATTCACAAATTATTCAAACTGAACATGGTCCACAAGGTGGTGATGAAATCAACATTATTATTGAAGGCGAAAACTATGGTTGGCCATATGAAACTTATGGGGTGCCCTATAATTCGAATCCTGAAAGTATTAATTGGAATTATGGTGGCGTAGAATACGGTAAGCATGATAAATTTCGAAAACCAGTTTATGCATTTGTTCCATCAATTGGAATAAAAGCTATTGAACAGCTTCCATTAAATCAATATGAATTTCCAAAATGGGATAATAACTATTTGTTATGTTCCACTAGAGGATTATTTTTGGTTAGATTTGTTGGCCTTAATGATAATAGAGATCCAAGAGTGGTTTTAACTGAATGGGTTGGAGATGGATGTCGAGATATTAAAATTACTAGTAAAGGCGTTATCATTACAAATGATATAAGAATTATTGAAAGAGAGAAAGATTTTGAGAGAGGCTAATTAGATTTATATGAAAACTAAATACTTTTTAGGTAATTAATATTTTCTCTAATGTAAAGGCATTCGTAGGCTTCTGGAATAATTGGTCGGCTTGGCTGAAGAATGTTTACCAATTTAAATCCTTTTAAATCTAAAATGCGTGTAACAGAACTTAAATTAGAAAAATTGTTATACCTGCTAGAAATATTATTTTCAACAATTATCCAATCTAAATTGATGGGAAATGATTTAATGCTTGATAAGATATCGTATTCAGACCCTTGAGCATCAACTTTTAAACCTATTGAATCGTATTGCTTTGAATAATCCTTAAATATTGAATTTAATGTTATTGTCTCAACTTGCTTAGTTTTCATAACAGCTTTTTTTGAATTAGAGAAAAGTGAATTAGCTCCATAATCCTTAAACATATAAAACTCTCTTTTTTGTTTTTTTGAAAAAACAGCTTTATTAATAATTGAATATTTCTTTGGTCTAAAAATTAAATCATCAATTATTGGATCTATTAGCAAAAAAAAAGATTTTTCAAAAGTATTATATAAATCGGGGGTTCCCCTATAAACTCCTATGTCAATTATAAGTTTAGGGTAGGAAATTTTTTTAACTTCATACAAAAAATTCATATTGGTTGAAACAACTGAATATGAAAAATATATCGTTTTTTTTAATAAGGACGACAGTAAAGGAATTTTATTTAAAAAAAGAAGAGTGTAATAAATAGTTTTAGTAAATAATTTCATAATATATTATCTGAGGGAAAATTAATTTTTAATGAGTACTTTATATCCTTTCAGATAAAATAAGATTAAAGCTTAAATGAATATTTCAAACTAACATTAAATATTATTTATTTAAAAGTCAATTAAGAAAAAATACTTTTCTTAACTTAATAATAGTCATATGGTATTTATGACAGATTATAATTAATATTTCTTTTTTAAAATTTGATTTGGAATATAGTGCGCATAAAAAAAATAAAATTTATAAGTCTTATATTTTTATCTATTATATTATTTAGTTTTCTTGCAGGAGCATTTTTTTATAAAAATAGCTACTGGCCTTTTGGAAAGGGAATTTATGGAGATTTGGTTAGTGTTTTCCGTACTTTACCCTTTTCGTCCACTGAAAACGATATTTCAAACAAAAATAAAAATATATACAGGACAACTGCACATTTAATCAGAGCAAAGGCAATTCCTTATGATTATGAAACACAACAATTTGATCACCTCGAGATTTTAAATGAACTAAATCAAAATGAAATAGAAATTTTGGGTATTAAAGGTAATAAATCTGAAAGCATTGATGAAAATGCAAAACCTAATAATCTTGTGCTATCTAAGATATTTTTTGACATCAAAAAGGAAAAAATAAATTCACAAATTATCCTTGAAATTGAAAATAATTATCGTGCTACTGATATTTTAATTACCGATGATAAGAGAATATTCATATCTTACTTAACTAAAAATCAAAACGGGGCTGCTGCATTAAAAATAGTTGAAATAATTAAGTTAGAAGACAAATTTACTTATACTGAAATTTTTTCAACTCATTACGTAAGAACTAATGCTTTTCCAGCAATGATTCAATCAGGCGGGAAAATGATCCAGTTTTCAAAAAATGAAATATTAATTGGAATAGGTGATTTCGCATTATGGAGGTATATAGATGCAACGATGGAAAGCTATCCACATCTAAATAAAGAATTTGGCAAAACAATATTAATTAACACTGAAACAAAAGAGTTTAATTTTTATTCAACAGGTCATAGAAACCCTCAAGGTCTTTTGAAAGATTCCGATACAATTCTTCTAACAGAGCATGGTCCGGAGGGAGGTGATGAAATAAACCTTATTGAATACGGAAAAAACTATGGTTGGCCATTCGTTTCATATGGAGCAAACTACAGCAAAAATCCGGAAAGTGAAAAATACTCCAATGGCTTTGGCACTCATAAAAATTATACAAAACCTATATTCTCATTTATTCCATCAATTGGAATTAAAGCAATTGCTAAAATGCCAAAGAATCAAAAGCAATTCAAAAATTGGAATGATAACTATTTAATATGTTCCACCAGAGGGATTTTCAGGGTAGAAATAATAAAAAAAACAGTCGCAAAATTAGTTTTTACAGAATTGCTAGCTGATAATGTTACATTCCAAAAACCTAATAAAATTGTTGAGGGCTGCCGGGATCTCGTCATAACAAGCAATGGTGAAATTATCACTAATACTTTTACCATGATTTCTCTTTCAAGAGATGAGCAAAACTTTACAAATTGATTTATTACTTTAAGGTATGAATTAGAAAATTTGCAAATTAAAATCTTTTGAACTGAAGCAAAATCTTTTTTGCTAAAGAAGAATCAGAAAATTTATTTTCGTATAAAAGTGATTGAAATTGAGCATAACCATCAATTTTAGCTTTATCAATGTTGGATATATTTTCGAAACCCATTGACCAATCCGCAAACTCTCTAGAATCGATATCTCTATTTTGCATCACTACAATATGATTATGTCTTTCGTCATTTTGAATATTGATAAATGTATTATCAACCACTAAATCTTCACCCTCTAAAACTTGAATAAAAGAGCCATTATCATAAAGAAGCATACCCGAAATATCATTTTCTTTATTGTTTTCACGACTGGTTTTTAGAATATCAAGCAGGTCATCATCATCCATCTTCCTTATAGCCGAACTAATATAAATTATTTGCCTCATAAATTTATCTTGTCTTAAAGTGCATCAAAACATCTTTAGCCTGCAGGGGATTAATAAAATTCCAATTATGAACAGCCTCATTAAAATCCTTATATCCATAAATTTGTTTTTTGTCATAATAATCCAAATTAATACAATTCATGGACCATGACGAAAAATCACGCTGTTGTATTACATCATCAAAAATCTTTATGATGTTTGTGTGCCTGTCATCCTGTAGTATTTTAGAAAATAAAGCATGCACATCTTCTGCCTCACCTTCAAGAGCCTGGCAAAAAGTACCTTGATCATACAAAAGAAGCCCAGTGATTTTTTTTTCAGAATTGTGGTGGATGCTAGTTAAAAGAATCGCCTTAAGATCATCTTTAGAAATCCTTCTTGCAGCAGTACTAACATAAATTAGCTGTATCATTGGAACACTCCAAATTAACTAACATACTGATTAATCATTAAATATTAACAATAAATTATAATTTATTTTAAAATTTGTCAATTTGGTGGAGCTGGGGGGAATCGAACCCCCGTCCGCAAGCCCTCTGCAGAAAGCTCTACATACTTAGCTTATTATTTAAATTTAATTAAGGGTCCATTAATAAGCAACCG
>Ga0255759_10000708_pt1 | contig 29808 bp, 19 predicted proteins | sample 101ome_20_FD_179959 | JGI IMG/M metagenome (GOLD analysis project Ga0255759, IMG submission 179959) | Coastal salt marsh microbial communities from the Groves Creek Marsh, Skidaway Island, Georgia - 101404AT metaG (version 2) | ecosystem: Environmental > Aquatic > Marine > Intertidal zone >...
AAGATTAAAGACATACTCTACACTAATATTTTCGTTCTCAATCAATTTATTTTGATCATATAAAGGAAAAATTAAAAATAGTGACTTAATAAATACAGTTATCATATGTACAATCTTATAAAGATTCAAAAAAAATTCAAAATTGATTTGAAGTAGAGTTAAAGAATATATTTTGTATTAATTTTAATTTGTATGAAAATAAGGGAATTTTTTTTAGTTATTATATTTCTTATAGGATGTGCTGACAAAGAAATCAATAAAAAAATAATTATTGAAAATATAAAAGCTGATAGTTTAAATGGAGGATTAATTTTACCAGGAGGTTTTGAATCATTAGTGGTTACGGAAGGAGTTGGCCCTTCTAGACATTTAGCAGTAAATAATAATGGGGATATTTATGTAAAACTTAGGACAGCAACTGGAAGAAATGGTAATGTTGCCTTGAGAGATACAAATGGTGATGGAAAAGCAGATATAATTGAACGATTTGGAGATTATCCTAATGATGGAAAATTTGGAACAGAAATGAAGATAAATGAAGGATACCTATACTATAGCTCTGAACTAGTAGTATATCGTCAAAAACTATCAGAAAATCAATTAATCCCTATCGGAAAACCAGAAATAATAGTAGTTGATCCCTATCCAATAAGATGGCATAACGCGAAATCATTAGCTTTTGATAAAAATGATAATATTTATGTCACATTTAGTGCACCCACAAACGCTTGTGAGGATTGGGACTCAAAGCCAAATACATATTCTACAAGAGATGTTAAAGGTCAATATCCTTGTGAACAACTAGATATCCTTGCAGGAATATGGAAATTCAATAAGAATACATTAGGCCAAGATATTTCTGATGGAGAAAGATACGCAACTGGAATAAGAAGTGTCGTAGGATTGACATGGAATAATTTAACTAATAGTCTTTATGGTGTAAATCACGGAAGAGATTTTCTATATAATCATGCTCCACAATTTTATTCAGAATGGGACAATGCCATATTACCTGCTGAAGAATTTATGAAAATTAGTGAAGGTGATGATTTCGGATGGCCATATACCTATTATAATCAGTTTAAAAATGAGAGAATAATTGCACCAGAATACGGAGGAGACAGTAATAAAAAAGCTGCTGAATCTTATGCAAATCCTATTATGGGATTACCTGCACACTGGGCACCAAATGATCTTCTATTTTATACTGGAAATCAATTTCCTGAAAGATATAAGAACGGAGCATTTATTGCATTTCATGGGTCAACAAATAGAGTACCATATCCACAAGCTGGATATGTAGTTGGGTTTATTCCATTTGAGAATGGAAAACCAAAAGGAGATTTAGAAATATTTGCTGATGGATTTGCAGGAAAAGAAATATTGGTTGATATGGAAGACGCAAAATATAGACCTATGGGTTTAGCTCAAGGTCCTGACGGATCACTATTCATATCAGAGTCAAAAAAAGGTAAAATTTGGAGAGTATTTTTTTCTGGAGATAGAAATAACTTTGGAGAGAAAGAATTAGATTCTATGGTTAAGAGAGAAGAAAGAAGTTACACTAAAATACCTGATAAAATAAATGACAGAATAGAATAAATTAATTAGTTTTTTTAAAAGAACTAATTATTTTGTCAACAATTTCTGGATTTAATAAAGTTGAAATATCTCCAAAATTATTAAACTCATTTGAAGCGATTTTTCGCAAAATTCTTCTCATAATTTTACCTGATCTTGTTTTTGGTAACCCAGGAACTATTAAAATTTTATCCGGTTTTGCAATAGGTCCGATATGATTTGAGACAGTTTTTCTAATAGAGTCAAAATAATCTGTTTTTTCACTTTCATTATTTATTATAACAAACCCAAAGATACCTTGACCTTTAATGTCGTGTGGATATCCCACAACAGCAGATTCAACTACATCACTATTTTGGTTAATAGCATCTTCAACCTCAGCAGTTCCTATCCTATGTCCAGAAACGTTTATTACATCATCGACTCTTCCTAAAATTCTATACATACCATTCTCATCTCTCTTTGCTCCGTCTCCTGTAAAATAGAAACCTTTAAAGGTAGAAAAATAAGTTTCCTTACATCTCTTGTGATCACCGTACGTGGTTCTTAAGATAGATGGCCAAGGAAACTTAATACATAAATTTCCTTCTATATTATTCTCTAAAATTTCATTACCATCGTTATCTAGTAGGACTGGCTGTATTCCAGGTAACGGTAAAGTTGCATATGTTGGTTTACATTCGATAATATTTGGAAGTGGTGATATCATAATACCACCAGTTTCTGTCTGCCACCATGTATCAACTATCGGACAATTATTTTTACCTACCTTTTCATTATACCAATTCCAAGCTTCCTCATTGATTGGTTCACCAACCGATCCAATAACTTTGAGGGAAGAAAGGTCTGATTTTTCTAAAAATTTCTCTCCAAAAGATTGCAATGCTCTTATTGCAGTTGGAGCTGTATAAAATTGATTAACATTATATTTATCAATAATATTCCAAAATCTTGAAGGATCTGGATATGTAGGAACCCCTTCAAACATAATAGTTTTTGCTCCTTTTAGAAGAGGACCATAAACTATATAACTATGACCCGTAATCCATCCTACATCTGCAGTGCACCAGTATGTATCTCCATCTGAATACTGAAATACATTTTCAAAAGTAAAATGTGTAAATATCATGTAACCGGCACATGTGTGGACAACACCTTTTGGTTTTCCCGTTGACCCAGAAGTATATAAAATAAACAATAGATCTTCGGAATTCATTTCAACAGCTGAACAATAATCTTCTACATTTTTTACTTCTTCATGATACCAATAATCTCTCCCTTTCATCATTTCAACATTACCTGAAGTTCTTCTAACAGTTAAAATACTTTTAACTGAAGGACAACTTTTTACAGCTTCATCAACTACAGCTTTAACAGGAAATGTTCTATTTCCTCTAAAATTTCCATCAGAAGTTATAACAACTTTAGCCTCACAATCATTAATTCTATCAGACAATGAATTAGCACTAAATCCAGCAAAAACAACAGAATGAACAGCACCTATCCTTGCGCAAGCAAGCATTGAAATTGCAGCCTCTGGAATCATAGGAATATATATAATTACTCGATCACCTTTTTTAACTCCTAACTTTTTTAGAACATTTGCAAAGCGACAGACCTCCTCGAATAACTGTCCATAGGTAAATGATTTCTCTTTATCATTTGGTTCATTTGGTTCCCATACAATAGCAGTTTGATTTTTTTTATCTTGATTTCTTTCGAAAATATTTTCAGTAATATTTAAACTACCATCTTGAAACCACTTGACATCAGGAGATTCAAAATTCCAATCTAAGATTTTAGCTGCTTTTTTTCTCCAAATAAATTGTTCGGAATAATCATTCCAAAACTTTTCTGGATCACTTACACTTAAATTATATTGCTTATGATAGTCTTCTAGAGTTTTAATCATATTTCAATTTATGAAAAATTATAAAAGTTCATTAGCTAAATTCGCAAGATCTGATCTTTCACCTTTTTTAAGTGTTATATGAGAGTATAGTTTTTGTCCTTTAAGCTTATCAATTAAATACGAAAGACCATTACTTTGAGAGTCAAGATAAGGCGTGTCAATTTGATTAATATCTCCAGCAAAAACAATTTTTGTATTTTCTCCAGCTCGAGATATTATAGTTTTTATCTCATGTGGAGTGAGATTTTGAGCTTCATCAACAATAAAGAAAATATTTGAAAAACTTCTACCCCTTATATAAGCTAAAGGCTGAATAACAAGCTTCTCTGATTCAATCATATTTTTTAGTATTTTAAATTCTTTAGAGGTCTGCTTATACTGATTCTGGATATATTTAAAATTATCCCATAAAGGTTCCATATATGGATTAATCTTTGAGTTAATATCTCCAGGTAAATACCCAATATCTTTATTGCCCAGTGGTACAATAGGCCTTGCTACAAATATTTGTTTATAATTTCTTCGCTGAGATATTGCAGATGCTAATGCTAAAAGAGTTTTACCTGTTCCTGCAACTCCATTAATAGAAACTAAAGAAACATTTTCATTTAATAAAGAATGAATTGCAAAGGCTTGCTCAGCATTTCTTGGTTTAATTCCGGAGATTGTTGTCTTCTCTACTCTATTAATTGTTTGTTTATCACTATCATAATATACGAGAGCTGATTTATTAGAATCTTTTAATACATAATACGAATTATCTATGAGCTTTTTTCTAGGAAAAATATCTTTTTTATCGATTGAGTTACTTTCATAAACTTTATCAATAATAGCAGGTTTAATATTTTCAATTATTTTCTCTTCTAGATCTAAGGAATTTAAATTTTCAATTTTACCGGTTAAATAATCCTCTGCCTTTAGATTTAGAGATTTAGCTTTTAATCTTAAGTTAATATCCTTTGAGACAAGAGTGATAATTTTATTTTTTTCCTCTTTTTGTAAGTTTAATGCTGAGTCTAAAATTTTGTGATCATTTATATCATCATTAAAAATATTATTTTTTGTTTTCTGATTAACAAGAATTTTAAATTTACCTTTTGTCTTACCATTTAGTGGAATCCAATCGTTAAGCATTTTATCAATAGAGAGTTTATCTATCATTCTAATAAATTCTCTTGCTTCAAAATTTAAGGTATCGTTTCCCTTTTTCATTTGATCAAGTTCTTCTAAAACTGTTATTGGAATTCCAATATCATTTTCTTCAAAATTCATAATAGAATCATGAGAATATAAGATTACAGATGTATCAAGAACATATATTTTTCTCTTTTTCTGTGACACTATCCTTTATTTAAAATGTTTTTATAAAACTCAACATATTTAGGTAAAATTATATTGATATCGTATTTATTTGCAACTCTAAGGGCGTTTTCCTTAAAACCATTGATATTTTTTTTATCTAAAATTTGTAGTGCTTTTTCTGACATAGAATTTATATCTCCCACATCACATGTAAAACCAGATATACCTTCTTCAACTAGCTCAGGTAATCCCCCCGCATTAGAAGATATTACTGGCACTGAAGATGCCATTGCTTCAAGAGCAGATAATCCAAAACTTTCTTTTTCAGATGTAAGTAAAAAAAGGTCTGCTTTGTAAAGTACACTCTCAACATCTGGAATTTTTCCAATAAACATGACATCTCTCAGAGAACATAGAGATCTCGTGAGAGATTCAATATTAGCTCTTTCAGGACCATCTCCTATCATTATTAATTTTGAAGGAATTTCTTTATTTATTTTACAAAAAACATTTACCACATCTTGAATTCTTTTTACTTTTCTAAAATTAGATGTATGAATTACCAACCTCTCTTTATTTGAACATAACTTACTTTTATAAGGATTTCTTTTAACCTTAGAATACTTATTAATATCAATAAAATTAGGAATTACATTTATTTCATTCGTTATATTAAATAGACTTAATGTTTCCTCTTTTAAACTATTAGAAACTGAGGTTACCCCATCCGAATTATTAATAGAGTAATTAATGACAGGTTTACAAGATGGATCCTTACCGACTAAAGTAATATCTGTACCATGTAAAGTAGTTATTACAGGGATATCTATCCCCATTGATTTTAAAATTTCTTTTGCTAATAATGCTGAGGAAGCATGAGGGATAGCATAATGAACATGAATTAAATCAAGCTTCTCAAATTGAACAATTTCAACAAGCTTACTTGTTAGGGATGTTTCGTATGGAGGATATTCAAAAAGAGGGTAGTTTTTAATAGATACTTCGTGATAAAATAAATTATTACTAAAAATGTTTAGTCTCGCTGGTTGTGCGTATGATATAAAATGAACTGTATTACCAGTTTCAGATAAAGCTTTTCCCAGTTCAGTTGCAACAATGCCACTTCCTCCAAACGTAGGGTAACAGACAATACCTATCTTCATAAAATGAATTATATTTTTATAGGAAAACTTAAGAGCTCCTTAATAAATTATCTATTACTAATTTAACAATTTTTCAATCTATCTTTATGTAATAATTAATTTGATTTACTAAATATGAGACTTCCTTCGTTTATTAAATTACCTAATAATAGAAAGTTTAAATTTTCTGCAAGGCACTATGATCCAATTAAAGATGATCTTGACCAAAGAATATCAAACGCTAAAAATACCAAAAAGAAATACTTTAATAGAAATCGGAAACCAAATGAAGTAAATGCATCAAAACTTCAACTATTTATAGCCCTTATTCTCTCAATTTTAATATTTGGATGGCTTTACTTAGGAAATACCATTTTTATTTTTTTGCTTTTAATACCTTTATTATTCATTTATAAAAAAATCTTTAAAAATTGATATGAGTGTTATTACCCAATTGCCAAAATCTGTAGCTAATCAAATTGCAGCTGGAGAAGTAATTCAAAGACCCTCTTCAATTATTAAAGAATTACTTGAAAATAGTATTGATGCCAATTCAAAAAATATAAAAGTGCTTATTAAAGATGCTGGTAAACAATCTGTAACAGTTTTTGATGACGGAGAAGGGATGACAAAAGAAGATGCAGTAAAATGTTTTGGTAGACACTCTACATCAAAATTATCTATAGCAGAAGACCTATTTAAAATTAAAACTATGGGTTTTAGAGGTGAAGCACTGGCTTCAATAGCAGCTGTATCTGAAATCACATTAAAAACAAAAATCGAATCAGAAAAAATTGGTCAACAGGTTATTATAAAAGATTCTAAGATAATTGAACAAAAAGAAATTAGCTTTCAAAAAGGAACAAGTATCAATGCCAAAAACTTATTTTATAATATTCCTGCTAGGAGAAATTTTTTAAAATCTAATAATCTAGAATTAAAATATATAATCGATGAGTTTATTCGATGCGCAATTGCTAACCCAGAAATTTCTTTTTCTCTAATAAATGAAGATGCCGAAATATATAATTTAAAAAGTACTAATCTTAAGAAAAGAATAATTTCAATTTTTAAAAAAAATTATGAAAAAAATATGATTGAATGCGAGGAAAAATTTGGGGCTATAACAATTAATGGATTTATCGGAAAGCCAGAAAATACAAAAAAAACTAGAGGAGAGCAATTTATTTATGTTAATAATAGATTTATAAGGAGTGCCTATATAAATCATGCAATAATTAATAGTTATGAAGGAATGATAGAAGAGAAAAATTTTCCTTTTTACGTATTATTTATATCTATAAACACTGATCTAGTAGATGTTAATATTCACCCCACAAAAACAGAAATAAAATTTGAAGACGAGAAACTTATTTATAATCTGGTGAAATCATCAGTTAAAAAATCTTTGGAAAAATTTAACGTATCTCCATCTATTAATTTTGACGCGGACATAAACTTCAAAGAAAATATTAGTTTTCAAATAAGCTCTAGCAAAAATGAAAACATCAAAGAGTCCTACTCAAATAAAAAGAAAGATTGGGAAAAAATCTTTGAGAATGTAAAAGTTGAGAACTCAGATAAAATGCTGTTTGAAAATACATCTTCAATTGATAATGAAAATAAACCTGTTCAGTTTCTAGAAAATTTTATATTTAAACAAGTTGGTGAGAAACTTTTAATATTTAATCACAAATACTGTCAGCAAAGAATTCTTTATGAAAAATTTATAAATTCAAATATTAATACCTATACAAATACTCAACAAAGTCTATTTCCCCAATACATTGAATTTAATAAGTCAGATTTTAAAATTATTCAAGAAATAATTGATGATATAAAATCTATTGGATTTAATATTGACTTTTTTGGAGAGAACTCAGTAGTTGTTAATGGAGTACCTAATGGCTTAGATGACATTAATGAAAAAGAAATGATTGAAGGTTTTATAGAAGAAATAAAGAATAATAACTCTGATAAATTAGAAAAACGAGACCTAATAATAAAGTTCTTTTCTAAAAAAGCGAAAATAATAAATAATAAAAACTTAAGTATTATAGAAATGAATCTAATAATTGACAGATTATTTGCATGTAAAAATTCAAAGTATTCTCCCGAAGGTAAACAAAATTATATTGAATTAGGTATTGATAAAGTAGATAATTTATTTTGATGTTTAACCTTACACCAGCTGCAAAAAATATTTTAATAATTAATGGAATCATTTTCATTCTAACAAGTGGATACTTAATTGAAGAATTTGGATTAAGATATATACTCTCAGATAACTTCAAGCCTTACCAATTCCTCACATATATGTGGATTCATGCAGGCTTTGGGCATCTATTCAGTAATATGTTTGCTGTTATTGTTTTTGCGCCTATTCTTGAAAGAGTTTGGGGCTCAAGAAAATTTTTTACTTTTTATTTAATCACTGGAATAGGTGCTGGTATTCTTTATTCAGGGGTCAATTTTTTTGAAAATTATTCATTAGAATCTAAAGTAAAGTCTTATCAACAAAATCCCAATCCTGATACTTTTAGGAAATTTATTCTAGAAAATTCTAAAGAATATTATAATCAGTTATATGATTTTATTTCTGATTATTCAGAAAACCCAGGAAATGAAGAATATATTAGAGAAAGTATAAGCATCAGTAATACTATACTAAGAAATAACAATGATATACCAATGGTAGGAGCTTCTGGTGCAGTTTTTGGTATTTTATTAGCATTTGCAATGTTATTTCCAAATATGCAGCTGATGCTATTAATTCCACCAATTCCAATAAAAGCAAAATATCTAGTATTAGTTTATGGTTTTTATGAAATATGGAGTGAATTTAACAGAATGCCTGGAGATAATGTAGCTCATTTAGCTCACCTTGGAGGAATGTTAATTGCTTATATTGTTCTTCGATACTGGAAAAATAAATACGGAACATACTACTAATAATGGCAAACTTTATAATTGAAGATTTTAAAAGTGCATGGAGCAAAGATGATAATGGTCTAGTAAAGATCATATTAATTAATGTTATAGTTTTTGTTACGTTAAGTATTTTAGAAGTATTTATAACCCTTTCTGGTGGAGGATTTATTATCAAAACATTAATCAATAAATTAATGTTACCAGCATCATTTACTTCATTTATTTTACAGCCTTGGTCATTAATATCTTATTTTTTCTTGCATTTAAGCTTTGGACATATTTTATGGAATATGCTTTTCTTGTATTGGTTTGGAAAAATCATCCATGATAATATAGGAAACAATGCACTAATATCTTTATATGTTCTTGGAGGAATAGTTGGGGGGCTTTCGTATATGGCTCTATTTAATATCATTCCATTTTATCAAGATAGAATTTCAGACTCATTAATGTTAGGAGCATCAGCTGGTGTATTTAGCATAGTTGCCGGGTCAGCAACACTCTTACCTAATTATACTTTTTATCTACTTTTCTTAGGACCAGTTAGAATAAAGTATATTGCTTTATTTTATATTCTTCTTTCATTTTTAGATATAACTGGATCCAACGCTGGAGGTGAGATTGCTCATCTAGGGGGAGCATTAATTGGATATCTTTTCATAAGACAACTACAAAATGGGGTAAATATGGGAGAAGGAATTATAAATATTTTAAATTTTTTTAATAAAAAAACTCCTTCTAAAGTAGAAAATAAAAGGCCTTCAAGAGTAGATAAAGAGGAAACTATATCTCAAGATGAAATAGACAAAATACTAGATAAAATTTCTGAAAGTGGATATTCAAGCCTCTCAAAGAGTGAAAAAGATAAATTATTTAATGCAAGTAAAAAGTAAATTATCTTTCTTTCTCAAGGTATACTGTACCCAGTAGTTTATCTCTTCTTCTGACATAAGGAGTGTTATAATATTCAACTGGAGTAATCTCATAGAAATAAAAATCTGTTTTCACAATCTCAGAAGTAAATGAGTTAATTCCATCCCAAATTTTATCAGATGATTGTACAAATCCCTCATAAATTAATCTCTGGTATCTATCCATTATCTTCACTTCAAAACTTAAATCGATCATCTTAATATTTTCATACTTAATCATGAGATAATCATTAAAATCATCTCCATTAGGTGTAAAATAATTTGGAAGATCGTACTTAGGATTTAGTAAATTTTCTATATAGACATAAACCCTTCCAATGGTTTCACAACCTTCATAATCACTTACACTATAAGTAATTGTATCAAAAGGTATTGGAGACTCATCATAATTATAAGTAATTGATCCATCTATATTAGAAATAGCATCTCCAAAGGTTGGACCGGAAATTATTTTAACACTTGTTGTATCTATTTCTGAGTCTGGATCAGTATCGTTTTCTAAAACATTAATAATTCTAGAATCTGAAGTACTTCCGTCAATAATTATAGAGTCATCTTTAGCAATAGGACAGTCATTTTCATAGTTAATTAAAATTGTAACTGTTCCAATTGAGTCGCATTTTACAAAGCCGTCTTCTGTATCAGTAATAATATATTCAAAAGTAACAATTTCTGGACCTGGTGCTGGTACATTATCTGGTGCAGAATATGTAAAATTCCCATCCTGTGTCCAGGTAAATCCACCAATATTCGGAAGTGAAGTAATACTAATTAAAAACTTATCCCCTTCAACATCAAAATCATTAAATACCAAAGAAGAATCAATTACGTCGCCTTCATTAATATTAAATAGGTCATCTGATGGTATTGGACAATCATTAACAGGGATTATACATAATGAAACTGTTGCAGTATCACTAGTAAGTCCAGTTTCATCAATAACATAATAAGTAAAAGAATCTGTTGTTGATTCACCTCCATTATGAGTATAAATAAATGTTCCATTAGGGTTTAGAATCAAAGTTCCAAATAATGGATATCTTACTGGAACGGCTGAAAGTATTTGTCCTTGATCTTCATCGTAATCATTTATGAGAACACCACCATTTTCAGGTAACAAGATTTGAAGAAAATCGCCTTCATTAATACAATCAAATTCATCATTAACAGCTACAGGAGGGGTATCTGGAACTGGGGTAATTCTTATAGATACAGATACAGTATCCCAGGTGCTACACTCCCCATCATTTAATAAATAAGTAAATTCATCAACAAAATTTTCACTATCATCATGAGAGTAATCAAATGAGCCATCGGAATTAAAGACTAGGTCTCCATAAGTTGGTATATCTAAAAGTTTCACTTGCAGAATATCACATGAATTTTGATCTGAATCATTTGCTAAAACACCATCAAAAGGACCTATATTTAACGTACCACCCTCATCAACACCTCCGTAAAGATCATTATTACCTACAGGACATATATTTTCAAAAACTATTCTAGCAGTGTCAGCAACTGAAGTAGTATCTTCACCATCAGTAACAAAATAAGTAAAGTAAGTTTCATTTGGATTATCGGAGCAATTATGGTCAAAAACAAAACTTCCATCATCGTTTATTACAAAACTTCCATCACTTGGCACAATATCTAATATCACACTTAATATATCTTGAGGATCAGGGTCTGTCGCATTAGATAAAACACCATTCAAATTATTAGTTATTAAAACCTCCCCTTCTGCAACATTGTAAGTCTCCCCTGAATTAAGAGGAACTCTATTTATAATGTTTATACAAACTTGAGTAATTTCTGAGTATCCAGGAGGTGGGCCCTGAACTCCATCAAAGGCAATATATGTAAAACAAACTTCATTTGGTGAATCAGTTCCATCATGAAAATATCTAAATGAGCCATCTGAATTTAAAATTAATGTGCCATTACTAACTGGAGATATTGGACCTAGAGCAATAAGCTGATTTGAATCATCAATATCATTAGATAATACACCAATATCAGCTGCTATTTCTAAAGTATCACCCTCATTTACTGAATATGTATCTTCAATAGTTATAGGTAAATCATTAATAGGATTAATTATTATAATTGCTTTTGATAAAGTTGAACAACCAGACTTATCAATAGATTTATAATTAACACTATCAATTAATGATTCAGAACCGTCATGAGCATAAATAAATTCTCCATCAGATTTAATTTGAACAAGACCATGATTTGGATTTGAGGCTGAATCTTTTTCAGCTCGTAATTGATCACCTGTATCTTCATCATAATCATTATATAATACACCTAATGTATCAATAACTGTTCCTCCTTCATCAACATAGAAAGTATCTCTTACAGCAATAGGGCAATCATTTACGTTAATTACATCAATAAAAATTCTACCCCAAGTTTCAGATTCACAAATTTCACTTTGTATTTTATATTCTATAGTATCTCCATCTTCAGATCCATCATGAACATAAGTAAATTTACCGTCATACTTTATTTCATTATTAATTAGATCTCCATTTACTGGTAAATTAAAATCAGATATAAAAATTGTATCTCCTCCACCAATATCATCATTAATTATAACTCCACAATATTGTTTAAGTAAGCCTTCATTATAAAGATATGTATCATCAACCCACTTCCATCCTCCTAAAGGTTCTATAAAATACTCATCATTTGGGTCCTGATAAAGACCAATATGGAATCTTTCTGTTGATGAAATCATCGATAAAATAGCATTATTTTCATTTTTATCAGATATTACAACCAGGTAACCATCAATTAAATCAGTAAATGCTTTTGCGGTATTCCAATCTGATATTAAAGTTGATTTAAAGTAGCTATGACCATTATAGTCTCCTAATTTCACATAACCTGAAATAGAAGATTCAATCTGATTGACCTCAAGCATATGTGGTATTTCCCAAGAAGATGCGTTATCATTCCAGGTTCCATCACCTAATATTTCTGCAAAATTTTCATCTCCTTTTTGATTAGGTTCGTTTTCAGCCCAATTTGTAAATCCATATGAAGACTCTTTATAAATACTAATACATGTATCCACAACTAGAGTACCTCCTTCAAGAATACTAAATGTATCATCAGAAGGAATAGGGCAGTCCGGAATTGGATTAATCGTTATATAGACTGTAGCTGTATCTGAACAATTAATATCCGAGTCATTAACCAAATACCGGATTGAATCAAGAAGAGACTCCGTATCATCATGAATATATTTAAATGATCCGTCCGAATTAATTTCTATCTCTCCATGGTATGGGCCATCAAGATAAGATGATGTGAGGTCATCATTTTCTTCGTCAGTATCATTTGATAATAAGCCAGGGGAATCAATAATTAAAGTATCTCCCTCATCAACAGAATAGTAATCGTCAACTCCAACTGGACAATCATTAACTTGATTGATAACTATTGTTACTTTACCATATTCATCACAAATTCCATCAGAAAGTTTATAGATGAAATTATCTTCTAAATCTTCACCTTTACCACTGTGCACATAAGTAAATGTTCCATCTGCAGTAAAACTAGTAATAATCCCATCATCAGGAGAACTTTCTAAAGATGTAGAAACTCCATAAAATAACTTTTTTATTTCATCTTGTGACAAAGTATCTCCCAATATTAAAATATCATCTATACTTCCTGAGAAATAATTTCCATTTAATGACTTACCTATTAATAGCTTTGAAGAAATATTAGATAATCCAGAATTATCTAAATCCGATGAAAAAATCTCAACAGCATTCAAGTAAACTTTATAAGAATTTTCGTTTTTAATTAAAATTAAATTATACCATTCATTTTCCTCAATTGATGTATTTGAAATAGTTGCTAAATCTTTTACATTATATGAGGATCCATTACCAATTCCAATAGCAATATTATTATTATTATTATCTAACCCAATAAAAAGACCTTTTTCCTGACCATTAATAGTAAAATTAAGTATTGATTGAATCTGATTCGAATTGGATTGAAAATTAAACCAAGATGAAACTGAATATCTAGATCTTGATAAGTCTAGTATTTGATGATCAACATCTATATATGAATCCGATCCATCAAAAATCATAGCCTGACTTTCATTAACTCTTGCAAACCTATCATTACCATACTGAGGAGATTTAGTGTAGCTAATTAATGGTAAGGTAGAATTGTCTAAAACTCCACCCTTAAGTATACCATAAAAATAATTACTACTCAACTCGTTCGCTCTTTGTGAAATATTGACTCCACTAATTGATCCAGTATTTTGATTAGAAGGGACTGAATCATAGAATTCATTCATCGGATAATAAGCAATTAAATTATCTGAAAATATTTGCTGAGTTCCTATATCAGAATCTGAATCATTACCCATAATTCCCGGAAAATCGTTAAAATCTAAAGTTCCAGAATTTGAAGGCAATGTAATTGTTAAGGTTCCACCCTCATCGACAGTATATGTATCATCTTCAGGAACAGGACACTCATTCACAGGGTTAATATTTATATATACATCTATAGTGTCGCAAAATTTATCATCACCTAAGATATAGGAAAAAACATCTGAAGATGTTTCTGAATCATCATGAATATAAGCAAACGAACCGTCAGGGTTAATCCCACCTAAATATCCATGAGTTGGCAACTCATAAATCTTAGCCCAAATAGAATCTCCTTCATCATCATAGTCATTAATTAGAACACCAGTATATTCAAACTGACCTCCAGTCCTATTATACATATATTCATTATAACCTGAATTAGATTTATTTACTAATAAAGTTTTTCCTTGGTCGACAGAAAAGTAGTCAATGTTTCCAACTGGACAATCATTTACAGGACTAAGACTTATAAATATAGTATCTGGCTGACAACACGGAGTAGTACCTATTGAAGGAATATCGCAAACTTCTACATAAATAGTATCATATATGTTATTAGATCCGTCATGTTGATATGTAAATGTTCCATCTGAATTAAGGGTAAAACTTAGGGCATAACTAGGTGAAGAATAATTATTATCAAGTTTGATAAATAGATCATCACCTTCTGGGTCAGTATCTCCAACTAGTCCACCTAAAATTGAGTCTGTAATTTCTAAAATACCCCCCTCTTCAAAATTAGCAACCCAAATTTCTCCATTTGTTCCAACTACTGATATTGTGTCATTATTTGAGTCTGTAAAAACTTGATCTATGGAAATAGGATTACCATTGACATCAATTTGTGATTCAATAAAATCTTTAATTGATTGGCCATCACTTGGATTAAGTCCGTTATACTGTCTACTAGTTGGAATAGGACAATCATTTTGAGGAATTATATTAATATGTACTGTATCAATTTCACTATTACAAAACCCATCGTACGCTTGGTATGTGAAATAATCATAAGTATCATTTCCACCTCCATGAGTATAAGTAAAAGCCCCATTGTTACTAACGGAAACTGAACTTCCACTAGTATTCACTCCTGTACTATTTACTACGGATATAGGATCATTATCAATATCAGTATCATTAGATAAAATACCACTTCCAGATCCTATACTTAAAACTCCACCTTCCATTACATCATAAGTGTCTGGAGAGGTTGATGGACAGTCATTGATATTTATATAAACTTTTACCTGAGGGTCGTAATCGCTCCCACCGTCAGAATACTGAATAAATAAAGTATATGAAAATGAATCCAATTTAGCAGTATTTCCAGGTTTATGCTCATATATAAAAGAACCATCATCATTTAGAGTAAATGATTTAGAATGTAGTGGCGTAGAAGCAATGTAAGATTCGCTCGTTGCTCCGTCAGGCAATGGATCATTATCTAATACACCAGGTGAGTTAACTGTTAATATCCCCTCCGATTGGACAGTATAATTATCTGATACACCCTCTGGTTGTTGGTTACTAATCTTTACCTGAATATCAGATTCTTGTTCACATCCCCCACCATCAGTCACCTTAAGTTTGAAAAATGTATCTTTATCACCTGACCCAGATAAATTATTAGGAGCATTGTATGTTAGAATATTATTTGCATCAATACTAACATCTCCAAGCAGAGGATCTGTAACGATCTCAAAAATTAATGTTGGATCAGCTCCAGAAGATTTTTCTGGATCGCTAACACCAGGTTGATTGTATAAATCATAAGTAAATGTTGCACCCTCATCTACTGAAAATGCAGGAAAATCTATTGTTGGACAATCATTTATTGGATTTATACATATTTCTGCAAATGATGTAGAAGAAAAACCATCAATATCAGTAACCTTATACGAAAAAGTAATTTTTCCTGAAGGATTCTCCGTGCCATCGTGTCTATACTCGAATGTTCCATCATCACATATTCCAGCTAATCCCGTTGTTGGACATGTCAATGTACCTTGAGGAACAAATGGTGAGGCAAGCTCAGCGGTTAATGTAGAAAAATCACTCGGATTTTCAGGATCTACATCATTAGCTAAAAGACCTAAATTTGGATCAGTAATGGTTAAAGTTTTATCTACATTTGGCACATCTACATTTCCCTCATCAATACAATTTGTAAAAATATCAGGATTTGCTTCAGGAGAATTATCATCATCATTTATAATAATTTCTAAGGTTTTATCAGAAACTGAATAACTAATATTACTTGAAGAGTTTTCTATTATTTCTATGATTATTTTTTCTTCGCCCTCCTCCAAATTATCTTGATTTGCATTTATTATTAAAGTTTTTTGGGTTTCGTTTGGACTAAAAGTTATGATGCCATCTGGAACATCAGAAACAAAGTCGTCATCAGTTGCTGTTGAGTTAGCTCCAGTATAATCTAAAGCTACAACTACATCTTGGTCATAAACCCTACTTAACTCCAATGTTACACTTGTTTGGCCACCATTCTCATCAATTGAACTATTGTCAGAGCTTAAAGTAACTTTAGGTGGTTCGTTATCAATAATAGAAAAACCAATTGAATCTTCTTCTATTTCTGCTGATCCTGTAATAATTGAACTTATTGCAATATAAAAAACCTCAATATCTTCATAAAACAAATCATCACTAGCAAAAACTTCAATAAGGTTAGATTCTGTAGAACCACTTGCGATAGTAACAGTAGACTGTAGATCAAAATCAGAATCTGTGATAGAATTTGAAAATGATGTTATACCTAGTATTAACTCTATATTCTCAGTAGTCGGTATATCTGACGTTATTTTAAATTTCGATATATCTTGATCGGCTTCATTTAAAATAGTATCGTTATTTACCTCCATCTCAAGCGAGAGTTTAGGAGAATTCTGAGCTAAACCATAATTTCCTAAAAAAAAGAATAAAATAATTATTATACTTCTAATCATAGAGATAATTCTTAGTCAACAAATATAAAAGATTTAGAAATTGCAGAATAATATTATTTACCTTAAAAAACTTAAATTTTTTATTATTATTTTATTTTTTATTAGCTAATTGTCCACATGCAGCATTAATATCTTTACCTCTACTTCTTCTTAGTCCAACATTTACCCTTCTTGTATCCAAATAATTCATGAATAATTCTGTAGATTTTTCTGTAGATTTTTCAAATCCTAATCCATCAACAGGGTTATATTCAATTAAATTAACTTTAGAAGGAATATGCTTCGTAAATTTATATAAGTTATCAGCATCCTTAATACTGTCATTTACATCTTTTAATAAAACATACTCATAAGTAATTTTTCTCTTAGTTTTCGAAAAATAATATTTCAAAGAATCTCTCAAGTCATTAAGAGAGTTTGAGTCACCAATTGGCATTATATTATTCCTTATTTCTTCAGAAGCAGCATGAAGAGAAAGTGCTAAGTTAACTTTTACTTTATCGTCAGCTAATTTTCTAATCATTTTTGAAATACCAGAGGTAGAAAGTGTTACTCTTTTATGTGACATCTCTAAACCCTCACTAGATGTTATAAAATGAATAGATCTTATTACATTTTTATAATTTAGAAGAGGCTCTCCCATACCCATGTAAACTATATTAGTTAGAGGAAGGTTATATACTTCTTTAGATTTATTGGTAATCGCAACAACTTGATCATAAATTTCTCCAGCAGTTAAATTTCTTATCCTAGCCATTGTACCAGTAGCACAAAATTTACAGCTTAAAGAACATCCAACCTGAGAAGAGATACAGGCAGTCATTCTTGTATCTTGAGGGATCAAAACACCTTCAACAAAATTACCATCATGTAGCTTAAACTTTATTTTTATGGTACCATCATCACTAGTCTCATAATAATCCTCAGTGATTTTATTAATACAAAAAATTTCATTAAAGATCTCTCTATTCTTCTTAGATAGATTTGACATATCCTCAAATGATGAACAAGAATTGTTCCACAACCAAGAATATACTTGTTTAGAAACATATGGTTTCATGTCATTTTCTAAACAAAATGTTTTAATAGCATTTAAGTCAAGTTCTCTTATGTCTTTTTTCAAATATCAATTTTTTTGTTGTTAGCAAAGATATTAAAAGCATATATTTATAAATTAAGTATTTTCGTTTTATATCATGATTGAGAGGGTAATTCAAAAAGTTGGTAGTTTTTGCTCATGGCTATCTTTTGCATTAGTTATCTTGATCACACTTGATGTTTTCCTAAGATATATTTTCAATTTTTCCAGCGCATCGCTTTATGAGCTTGAATGGCACTTTTTCGCAATAATTTTTCTTTTAGGTTCTTCTATAACTCTACAGAACGATCAACATGTCAGAGTAGATGTGTTCTATAATAAGTTATCTAATAAGAAAAAGGAAATAGTAAACCTTATAGGTAATATTTTCTTCCTTCTTCCATTTTCCATTGTAATTTTTTATACTTCATTACCATTTGTTGAAGACTCTCTAAAAGTCTTGGAATCTAGTCCTGATCCAGGTGGGTTACCATATAGATTTATTATAAAATTAGTTATACCTCTCTCATATCTTCTTCTTGCATTACAAGGCACAATTAATATCATTAAAAACATAAAAAAAATATCAGATGGATAGCATACCACTAATTTTATTTTTGTTGGTATTTATTCTTATCCTATTTGGATACCCGGTTGCCTTAACGCTTGGGGGTGTATCTATACTAGCAGGACTTCTTTTTTTTGATATAGATTTTTTCTATCTGGTATCTCTAAGAATTTATGGCATAATGAACAATTTTGTTTTATTGGCTGTTCCTTTATTTGTGTTTATGGGTTTAACACTTGAAAAATCAGGAATAGCAGAGAGACTACTTGAGACAATGGCTATACTTTTTGGAAAAATAAAAGGTGGGTTAGCGTACTCAGTAGTAATAGTTGGTGGGATGCTTGCTGCATCGACAGGTATAGTTGGAGCAACCGTTGTAACTATGGGATTAATTAGTCTACCCACAATGTTAAAAAGAGGATATGATGCTAAACTTGCAACAGGAGTAATTGCTTCTTCTGGAACTCTAGGTCAGATTATTCCACCATCCGTAGTTCTTGTTCTTCTTGGAAGTGTACTTAATGTTTCAGTAGGTAACTTATTTATTTCTGCACTACTTCCAGGAATAACGTTAGTTTTTCTTTATCTAATTTTTATAGGAATTACAACATATTTCTCACCTTCATCAGCACCTGCAATGCCAACAGAAATAATAAATGAATTTAAGGAAAAAACTAGCATTACTAATATTTTAAATGCTTTTCTACTTCCATTCATCTTAATTTTTGCAGTACTCGGCTCTATATTTTTAGGTATAGCATCTCCAACTGAAGCAGCAGGGATTGGTGCAGCAGGAGCCTTAATTTTAAGTACAATTCAAGGAAGTTTAAATATTAAAAAAATTAAAGATATATCTACCGAAACTACAAAACTTACATCTATTGTTTTTATGATTCTACTTGGAGCAACATCATTTTCTTTAGTTTTCAGAGGATTAGAGGGAGATAAAATTTTAGTTTATATGATTACATCTTCTAACCTAACTCCTGAAATGTTTTTAATCTACATCCTAATTGTAGTCTTCATCGCGGGTTTTTTTATAGATTTTATTGAAATTATATTTATTATTGTCCCTGTAATTACTCCAATCCTAATAGCTTTAGAAATCGATTTAATATGGGTAGGAATTATGCTGGCAATTAACCTACAAACCTCTTTTCTTACTCCACCTTTTGGATTCTCTTTATTTTATTTAAAGAGTGTATCTCCTAAAAATATTAAAACCACAGATATATATAAGGGTGTAATTCCTTTTGTAATTATTCAATTACTATTCCTAATATATTTATTTTTTAATCCAGAGTTCATATATCTAATTCCTGAATTTTTAGAAAATTATAACTCATAATATATTTTATCACTAACGGTTGACCAGTCTTTAAAAGAAACACGAAACTTATCATAAGCCTCAAAAATCTTCTTACTTTTAGAATCTGTTTCAATCATTTCTTCAATAACTTCTTTCGTTTTAGATTTAAAAGTATTAAGAACATCTTTTGGAAATTGTTTTAATTGAACATTTTCATCATTTAAGAGCTTGTTCAAATAGATACTATTTTTTGAATCAAATTCACACTGCATCCATATATTTAATGATTCAATTCCTTTCTTTATAATTTCTTGAAGATCAGATGGTAATTCTAAAAACTTATCCTTATTTACAATCATTTCCAAAACTCCCCCTGGCTCGTGCCAGCCTGGATAATAATAATATTTAGCTACCTGATAGAATCCCATAAGATAATCATGGTATGGACCAATCCATTCAGTGGCATCAATTACGCCTCTTTCAAGATTTGTATAAATTTCTCCTCCAGCTACAGTAACTGCAGTTCCTCCAGCTTTAGATAAAACTTTACCTCCAAATCCAGGTATTCTCATTTTCAAACCTCTAAGGTCATCAAAAGAATTAATTTCTTTATTAAACCATCCACCCATCTGCATGCTAGTATTACCTCCAACAAATGGAATTAAATTAAATGGTTCGTAGATCTCTCTATATAATTTATACCCACCACCAGAAATAATCCATGAGTTCATTTGTTTAGAGTTCATTCCAAAAGGAACAGAGGAAAAGAATTGTCCGGATGGTATTTTTCCTGCCCAATAGTATGCTGCTCCACTTCCCATCTCTATTGCACCATTACTAACTGCATCAAAAGATTCTAAGCTTGGAATTAATTCTCCTCCACCATAAACTTTAATATCTAATCTTCCTCCAGACATTTTTTTTACCCATTCTGAAAACAAATTACAACCCTCTCCTAAGACAGGCATATTAGGTGACCAAGTTGTTACCATTTTCCATTTATAACTCTTATTAAAATTAAAATTTACTGATTTTTCTTTGGTATCTTCTTTTGCTGGAAGGCAAGATGAAACAGCTGAAACACCTGCTATTGAAACTAAGGATTTTTCAATGAATTTTCTTCTGTTAGTTTTTTTAGTCATATAGTTTATTAGTTATAATTTAAGGTAAATTAAGAAAAATATTTTTTTGATAAAATTTAGGACTAAATTGCCGTTTTGCTCATGAAAAAAAAAGACCATAGCCTTTTATTTATTTTCATAACAATATTTATTGATATAACTGGTCTGGGAATAATTATACCTGTCATCCCTGCACTAATTTCTGATTTAATTAATGGATCTATAAGCGAAGCCGCCAAGTATAGCGGTTGGTTAATGTTCTCATATGCTTCTCTTCAATTTCTTTTTGCTCCAATACTTGGTGGATTAAGTGATCAATTTGGAAGAAGACCGGTTATTTTATTATCACTTTTTGGATTTGGAATTAACTATCTTGTTTTAGCATTTGCTCCATCTATTACATGGTTATTTTTTGGGAGAATTTTTCAAGGTATTATGGGTGCAAGTCTTACGACAGCATCTGCATATATTGCAGACATTAGTTCTCCCGAAAAAAAAGCTCAAAATTTTGGATTGATCGGTGCAGCATTTGGTTTAGGGTTTATATTGGGCCCTGTGATTGGAGGATACTTAGGTCAATTTGGATCTAGAGTACCTTTCATCGCTTCTGCTATATTTACTCTTTTAAACCTAATATATGGCTATTTCATTCTACCAGAATCATTAAAGAAAAATAATAGAAGAAAATTTAATATTAAAAGAGCTAACCCTATTGGCACCTTATTATCTCTAAAAAGATATCCTGTAATCTCTGGTTTACTAATTTGTATAGTTCTATTTAATATTGCTCAACATGCGACCCAAAGTACATGGACGTTTTTTACAATTGAAAAATTTAACTGGAGTGAGGAGTTTGTTGGCTATTCTCTAGGTTTTATAGGATTGCTTGCTGCAATAGTACAAGGAGGATTAATTAGAGTAATAATACCAAAATTAGGAAATGTTAAAAGTGTTTACTTTGGAATGGTATTTTATATTCTGGGTTTGAGTTTAATTTCATTAGCGCAAGAAAGCTGGATGATATTTGCATTTGCGATACCTCTATCTTTAGGAGGAATATGTGGTCCAGCACTACAAGGTATAATGACAAATAATATCCCAGATGATGAGCAGGGAGAATTTCAGGGAGGGATGACAAGTCTAATAAGTTTAACTGCAATAATAGGGCCCCTTTTAATGACTAATTTATTTTCTTACTTTACTAGCGATATAACAAATTATTATTTTCCTGGAGCTCCATTTATGCTCGGAGCCATTCTTTCTATTTTCGGATTAATCATAGCAATTAAATTTTTATCAGGATCCAAGATTAAATATTAATCCAATAATTTATCTTAAATGCAAATGATCTGTTTTTGAGATTTAAAAAAAGAGGATTTTCAGCATAATAATTATCTGTATAAACTAAGAAAATATCAGATAATGGCTGAAACCTCCACTGAAATCTTGCATTTAAGTTTATGTTATCCAACTGATTATTATATTGTAAATAAGTGCTAAAGAAAAGGTCTTTAGAAAAACTAACATTAATTTTTGAATTTAGAGAAAAGAAATTAGCGTTTGAGTAAGGAGCAGGAAAATCTAGATCGTTTATCTGAGAACCTAAAGATACATTCAAATATGGAGGGAATTTATATGTTAATGTACCCCCTAATGTCTTTATTTTTCCATTAAAGAATTGACCTATTTTACCATTTAATCTTAATGACAAAAGTTTTCTCTCTGAAGTTCTCATATAAAAAGTATGGTTAACATAATTATATTCAGAGAAAGCTGCTAGAGGAACACCATCAGATCTAGATGGATCAAAATCATTAAGAAGCTTTGTATAAAGAAAATTTGTTTTCAATACTAGATATGATTGATTTCTAAATCTAAATGCATAGTCAAGATCAATATCATAATCAGTAACACCATTTAATTTATTTCTATAGAACTCATAATCAATTCCAGGTCCATGAGAATTAAGTGAGTTATCTTCAGGTAAAAATTTATATTGAAAGGAAGGACTTAAAAAAATGTAGTCTTTTCTAGGAACAAATCCTACTTCAGGATTAAAGTTTTCACCAACTCCATAAAAATAAATATTTGTCTCAAAATTTCTTTCTTCATAGGAAGCGTTAGCTCCATATGAATTTGCACCTTCAGTTATTATATTTTCTGCAGATTGATGATAGTATAACTCCGATTTGAATTTAGTATTATTTGATTGAAGTTTAGATTCAAAACCAAAAACTCTATTAAAATCATTTAAATCATGTGCATATTCAACAGATTTATCATTAAATAAGGACTGCTTATTTATTAAAAAAGCTGATATTTTAGAATTTTTTAATATATTTTTTTCCAGTACGGCCATACCATAGTTATAAGATGGAACACCACTTGATGATAGTTTGGCTGTTTGCATATTTAATACCCCAACTCTTAAATCATCATTAATTTTACCTGAAAGCTTAGCTCCAAAGAGAATTGGGTTTTGTACATACTGACTTGTAGTAGTATCTCTAGCAATTCCAATTCTTCTAGTAAACATTGGTCTGGCTTCCCTTGAGCCTAAATTTGAAAATAGGTCACCGTTATCCGTAAAAAATTCTCTTTTTTCTGGAAGAAAAAGCTCAAATCGTGTGAGGTTAGTTCTTTGTTCATCAACTTCTACTTGAGAGAAATCTGGATTAATAGTTAAATCAAGATTTAGAGAAGAGCTCAACGCTAATTTCATATCTAGCCCTACATCTAGATCCGACTCTTTATTAGGCTCAGCTACTTTATTTCTAATTCCAGAGCCAGAAATATAGGGAATTAATACAATACTTTGTGAAGATTTTTCAAGAGGATATTCAAACTCAAGAATTCCAGTTCTTGACAAGTTTACAGGAGAAAATCCTAGCTGTATTGGAGACCAAATTGACCCTTCATCAATTTTACTATTTCCTCTATGTGAATTGAAATTCCAAGTTTTAGATCCAGCTTGATATCTTATAGAATTAAATGGGATTTTGAATTCACCTGTCCAATAACCATCTTTTACTTTAGCTCCAGAAAACCATTTTGTATTCCAATTAATATTGAAGGCTCCAAAGCCTCCTCTACTACCTCCACCGGAACTGAAGTTTCCTTCTCCACCATTGGAAAGCAATGCTTCTCTTTGTATATTGTATGGAGACAACCCAAAATTATATCCATTAGTCTCATCCTGAAATGTGTCAAATGTAAAAGAAATATAATCTGTAGATCCTCCAAAAAAATCTCTTTTCAAATCTCCTAAAATAAATTTCATAGAGGAGATATCTTCCATCTTTGCAAAAATGTAAAGAAATTTATCGTCGTAAGCTACTCTAAATTCAGTTTCTAACTTTGCTTTTACAGTATCTCTTGGAAAATACTGAATAAAATCTGATGAGGATTGAGCTTCTTTCCAAAAAGACTCATTCATCTCACCATCCAAAATAATTTCTTCTGAAACTTTTTTAGCAAAAATCTTTCTTTTTTCTTTTTGAGAAAAAACACTAATATTAATTAGGCAAAGTAGTGTTGTTAAAAAGAATTTATTAATCATATCTGTTACCTTACGTAATTAGATGATACTTGTTGAAAAATCTTTCTAAAAAAACTATTTTTTGAAAAGATCAACAAAAACAGGAGTTGCAACAAAAATAGATGAATACGTTCCTACAATAATTCCAACCAGAAGAGCAAAAGAAAAACCACTTAGAGATGGGCCTCCAAATAAGAATAATACTAATACAACAATAAATGTTGTCATTGAGGTTATCAGGGTTCTACTAATTGTCTTATTTATAGATTCATTAACAACAGGAATCATTTCACTTCCTGCTTTAATTCCTAGATTTTCTCTAATTCTATCAAATACAACAACAGTATCATTTATGGAATAACCTATTATAGTTAATAAAGCTGCAATAAAAACTTGATCTATCTCATACGAAACTCCAAATAAGTTAGCAATAGCAAATGCTGATATAACAAAAAGTGTGTCATGGAACAAAGCGAAAACAGCACCAGTAGAAAATTGCCATTTTCTAAATCTTATCAAGATATAGATAAAGATTGCAATAAGAGCAAATATACCTGAACTTATAGATGAATTTTGAATATCATCTGCTATAGTTGCGCCAACCTTAGATGAGCTAGATATTGTAAAATTCTCATTGTCTAACATAGAATCATCTTCAATGAAACTTAGATTAGTAATGTTTTCTAAACCACTAACTAGTTGATTTTTAACATTTTTATCTGCGTCATCTGAATCATCATTGATTAGATAGGATGTTGTAATTTTAAGAATATTATCTGAACCAAAGGTCTTCACTTCAACACCTTCATTATTAAATGATTGTTGTAGGCCATTTTCAATTTCTGAAGGAACTTGAACTTCACTGAAAGTAACAACATAAGATCTACCTCCCTTAAAGTCAACGCCAAGAGTTAATCCCTTAATTATCAAAGAAATGATTCCTACAGAAATAAATCCTATAGAAAAATAATAAGCTAGCTTTCTTCTACCTAGAAAATCAATTTTGAGAGATGTTAGCAAATTTCTTGAGAATGGAAAAGAAAATCTCAATGAGCTTTTGTCACCATTTCTACTTAACCTCTCTACTATAACTCTTGTGATATATACTGCAGAGAAGAAAGAACATATAATACCAATAATTAATGTTATTGCAAATCCTTTAACTGGACCTTGACCTAAATTATATAAAATTAAGCCTACTAATAAAGTAGTAAAGTTTGCATCAATAATTGATGTAAAGGCTTTATCGTATCCATTAGAAATTGCCTGTTTAAGATTAGCTCCATTTCTAAGTTCTTCTTTAATTCTCTCAAATATTAAAACATTAGCATCAATTGACATACCAATTGTTAAAACAATACCAGCTATACCTGGTAATGTTAGAGATGCAGATAACTGAGCTAAAATTCCAAGAATGAAGAATATATTAAAGAAAAGAGCCAAATTAGCAATGATTCCACCACCTGAATAGTAGAAGATCATAAACATTAGTACTATTATTAATCCAGCCATAATTGATTGAAATCCTTGGCTTTGAGCTACCTTACCAAGAGTAGGTCCAATAACAACATCCTCAACAATAGTTGTTGGAGCAGGAAGTGTTCCAGCCTTTAAAATATTTGCTAAGTCTTGTGCTTCTTCAATAGTAAAATCACCAGTTATCTGTGAATTACCATTTGGGATTTCATTTTGCACAAATGGAGCAGAATAAACATAATTATCAAGAACAATAGCAACTCTTCTTCCAATATTTGTAGAAGTTAATCTGCGCCAATTTTTAGCGCCATTAGAATTCATCTGCATTGATATTGATGGTCTAGCGCTTTGATCAAGATCTTGTCTAGCGTCAGTGATAACTTCCCCTGTCAATGGAGCTTTTCCACCCCTTGAAGTTTTGATAACAAATAATTCAAGAACTTGGTCACTTGGATCAGCAGTATTTTCAGTTGGTTTTACTGCCCATAAAAATTTAATTGTATTTGGAATTAATTGCTGTACTTTATCATCTGATAAAATAGTATTGATAGACATAGTGTCTTCTAAATTATAGAATAAACCACCAAACTCTGATCTTAGGTTAAATAGCAAAGGTGAAGATGAATTATTTAACTGATTCTCTTCAGTATCATCAAAAGACTCAGTATTTTCAGTATTTTCAGTATTACCTGATAATAAAGACTCAATATCATCAGATTGTGATGTGTTGTCTATTTCTGTATTTTCTTCTGATAAATTATTGTTTAATATATTTTGAGAAACCGCAAACTGATCAATAATCTGAATAGTTTGAGAAACCTCAGTTTCATTCAGCTCTGATACTTCCCAAAATTCTAATTTTGCAACTCCTTGTAATAATTTCCTTACTCTTTCTGGATTATCAACGCCTGGTAATTCAATTTGAATTCTACCTGTACCTTGTAATCTCTGAATATTTGGTTGAGATGTGCCAAATCTATCAATTCTAGTCCTCAAGATGTTAAAAGATCTATCAATAGCGCTTTCAACTTCTTCATTGATAATGTCTAAAATTTCAGAGTCCGAAGAATCAAACCCTATTCTTCCTCTATTAGAAACTGTAGCAAAAATTTGGGCTAAATTCTTTTGTGGAGCAATAGTATTAAACTCAGAATAAAATTCAGATATGAAATCTAATTGAGTTCCTTTAATATTTTCTCTAGCTTGTGATATAGCTTGTAAAAAATCTGGATCCTGACTATTTGAAGATAATCCTACTAATATATCAACTGGGGAAACCTCTAAGGTTACGTGCATACCCCCCTGCAAATCAAGGCCAAGATTAAGTTCTGATTCTTTAATGTCCTTAAATGTAAAGTCAGAAACCAAGTTGTATACTGGCTTATTCCAAATTGAGTCTAAGTATTTCTGTTTTTTCTTGAAATCAATATTTCCCTCACTATCTCTAGAAATTTCAGTTGCTTCACCTTGAATTCTTTGTGACACAAAAGTAAACTGCAGATAATATATCGAAAGGAATGATATTGTAATCGTTAAAAAATATATTAATCCTTTATTCTTCATTTTCTTTTTTCAAAAATCAGTTGACAAAAGTATGGAAATAAATGGAAATTAACTAAGAGGGAAATTAATAATTATTTACTCTACTTTCTTCAATAATATAGTTTAGTGCTGACTTTGGACCAGTGGAATTATCAAAATCATTATTAATTATCTTATCAACACTCTCTTTGTGAGGGAGAATAAAATTATTATAAGCAGGAAGCACATGATTTTTGTATTTATATATAACATCAGACTTATCGTATCCTCTAATTTTATGATCTCTTTTAATTCTTCTTTCAACCATTTTATCAATATTACAATCAACGAATATTGATTTGTCTAATAAGCTAACAATTTCTTTGCTATTGAATAAAAACAATCCCTCCACCAAAATTATTTTTTTTGGTAATACAGAAATTATTTTTGGGGAAATGGCTGGATTATTAAAAGTGTATTCCTCTCTTTCAACTTTTTCTCCATTTTTTATTTTTTTTAAATCATAGATAAATTCATCTAAATGAAAAGACGAAGGAAGATCAAAATTGTAATTACCATTAGCATCTTTTGTTTGTTTTTCCCTTTTTTTATAATAATTATCCTGATAAATAACTGATAAATTATCAGACCCTAAATTCTCTAACACATATTTGACAATAAAAGATTTCCCAGAACCGCTGGAGCCACATATACCAAATAGTTTATTATTATTTTCCATTAAGGAAATTTACTAATTTATTTACTGCTATTCCCCTATGTGAAATAGCATTTTTTTCATTTATAGTTAACTCTGAGAATGCTTTATCAAACCCCTCAGGTACAAAAATAGGATCATAACCAAAGCCGCCATTTCCAATTTTTTCTTCTGTTATCTTCCCATTAATTACTCCCTCAAAGAAATATGTTGAGTTATTTTGAATAAGACAAATGACTGTTTTAAATGAAGCGTTTCTATCTGATTTATTTTTTAAATTTTTTAGAACTAGATCAATATTTTCTTCTGAATTACAATTTTCCCCAGCATATCTTGCTGATTTCACTCCAGGGAGTCCACCTAGAGAGTCAATAAAAAGACCTGTGTCATCAGAAAAACAGTCAATATTATATTTATTATATATAAAACTTGCTTTTAGTTTGGCATTACCTTGGATCGTATTTTCGGTTTCAGCTATATCTTCTGAAAAGTTCAAATCATCCAAAGAAACGATTTTATAATTAGTTAATAAATTTTGAACTTCTCTAAATTTATATTTATTACCTGTTACAAAACAGATTTCATTCATTTTCTGATCTTAATAAGATTAATATCAAAAATAAGAATAGAATTTCCAGGTATTTCTGGACTATTTGTATTTCCACTTTTACCATAAGCATTACCTGATGGCATTAATATTTTAACAGAACCACCCTCACTGATTTTACTTAAAGAAATTCCAAGAGCATTTTTAAAATCAGATAAAAGTGAAAGATAACCATGATCTGAAACTACAGGAAAAAAGCTACCTAAACCATTATAAGTATAAGTGATTGGAGAGTAATATTTTGTTTCATCAAAATAACCTATACTTTCAGCTAATGACTGTATATTGGTATCAAATATTACGAGATCTATTGAATCATTAGTGAAAAATATAGAGTCATTGGTGTAATACCCAGCAAGATGAATACTAACAATATCATTAGTTTCAGGATATAATTTCTCAGCTCCATAGTCAACAACTGTATAAAAAACACCAGAATTTGTAGAATCTGAATAATTAATTTCTTTGGAATCTAAATATGAAAAAATTAAGGCTATATCTGTCTTCCTCTGATCTAGGGAGTCTAATTCATCTTGAACAGGGTCATAAAGATCAATATAGACATCGTCTATATTACAAGAAATAGTTAAAATAAGAAGAATTAATAATATAAAATTTCTCATTATTTAATGACTAGTAATTTGATTCTAAAAATAAGAATAGAATTTTCTGGAATAGAATTTGTAGACGTATTTCCATATGC
>Ga0255759_10000718_pt1 | contig 29567 bp, 26 predicted proteins | sample 101ome_20_FD_179959 | JGI IMG/M metagenome (GOLD analysis project Ga0255759, IMG submission 179959) | Coastal salt marsh microbial communities from the Groves Creek Marsh, Skidaway Island, Georgia - 101404AT metaG (version 2) | ecosystem: Environmental > Aquatic > Marine > Intertidal zone >...
AAGAGGAGACTCAGGGATGAGATCAGCTGCATCTGTTCAAAGCTCTCTTGTTATGTTTCCAATAGAGGCATATGGCTCAGAAGAACAAAAAAATAAATATCTTCCTAAATTAGCCTCTGGAGAAATACTAGGATGCTTTGGATTAACTGAACCAGATTATGGTTCAAATCCAGGAGGAATGATATCTAGACTTGAAGATAAAGGAGATCACTATTTATTGAATGGATCAAAAATGTGGATTTCAAACTCACCAAAAGCAGATATTGCAGTGGTATGGGCAAAAGATGAAAACAATAGGATTAAAGGGGTAATTGTTGAAAAAGATATGGAGGGCTTTTCTGCACCTAAAACTGATGGAAAACTTTCATTAAGATCAAGTTTGACTGGTGAGCTAGTATTTGATAATGTAAAAGTTCCTAAAGAAAATGTACTTCCAAATAAAGACGGACTTGGAGCACCATTAGGATGCTTAGATAAAGCAAGATATGGAATATCATGGGGTGCAATTGGAGTAGCAATGGACTGTTATGACGCAGCAAAAAAATATTCTTTAGAGAGAAAACAATTTGATAAACCAATTGGGTCATTCCAATTAATTCAAAAAAAATTAGCTGAAATGCTAACAGAAATTACTAAAGCTCAACTATTATGTTGGAAATTAGGAAAATTAATGGATGAAGGAAAAGCAACTACTGCTCAAATTTCTTTAGCAAAAAGAAATAATGTAGAGATTGCTCTTAAAATAGCTAGAGAAGCACGTCAGATTCATGGAGGAATGGGAATAACGAATGATTATCCGATGATGAGACATATGATGAATTTAGAATCAGTTATTACATACGAAGGAACACATGATATTCATCTGTTAATTCTTGGACATGAAATAACTGGAATCCAAGCATTTTCTTAATATGAATTTTTCTGGAAAGTATCTGCAAATAGATTTTAAATATAAAATTTTTCTAAGGGAGTGGTTGCCAAATCAAAAATCAGAGAAAAATGTATTTATAATTCACGGATTAGGTGAGCATTCCGGTCGTTATGAAGATTTTGCAAAAAACCTTACCCAAAAAAATATTGGAGTTTTTTGTATCGATCTTATAGGTCATGGGAAAAGTAATGGGAAAAGGGGACATATTAAATCCTTTGAAGATTATATTAATGCTGTTGAAAATGGAATAATTTATATAAGGAAAAAATTTTTAGATACACCTATTATTTTATTTGGACATAGTCTAGGAGGACTAATTTGTCTTAAATTTTTGCTAGATAGAGAAAGTAAAGAAATTGAAAAAGCAATTATATCATCTCCATGGATAGAAACAGCATTAAAAATTCCAAAAAATCTTCTATTTATCCATAAAATATTTCAAAAAATAATTCCTAGAATACAACTTAGCAATAATCTTATTACTTCCCATTTATCAAAAAATCAGAAAGTTGTTACTGATTACGAAAGTGATATTCTTGTTCATGATAAAATTACTTTAAATCTTTTTTCAGAAATTTTAACAACTATTGAAGATGTATTGAAAAGATCATCTAGAATTAAAGTTCAAACATTTATTTATCATGGAAAAAATGATAAAATAATTTCATATAAAGGGACTGAGAAGATTGCTAACTCAATCCCCAATAATAAATTTATTTTATTCGATAATATTTATCACGAACCTCATAATGATATTGAAAAGGATGTTATTTATAAGGAAATAAATGATTTTATTAATAAATAATAATTTATATATATTTATAAAAACATAAAGAAAATGAAGATTCAAAATTTAATTATCCTAGTAATATCAATAATTTTAGTATCATGTTCAACCAATGAAAATAGCACTGACTCGGATTGGGTTGAATTAACAGATGGAAAAACATTTAATAATTGGCACACTTATTTATCTGATTCAGTAATTGGATGGAAAGTTGAAGACGGCGCATTTGTCTACTATCCAGGTGAAGGCAATAGTAATAATGGTCTTGTTTCTAATAAAAATTATACTAGCTTCATTTTATCCCTGGAGTGGAAAGTAGAAAAAGGCGGAAACAGTGGGATTTTCTGGGGAGTTAACGAGACAAAAGATTACTCAGTTCCTTATTTAACTGCTGCAGAAATTCAAGTATTAGACGATGATATTTATGGACAAGAGGATACAGCTAATTTTAATCATATGAATGGAGCTCTTTATGATATGGTAGCTCCTACTAAATTATTTGCAAACCCTACAGGAGAATGGAACCATTACTTGATCGAAATAAATTATAATGAGAATGTTGGCAATATCGACTTAAATGGAAATAGAGCTATAAGTTTTCCATTGGAAGGGCCTGAATGGGATGCATTAATTTATAATTCTAAATTTAGAGATTGGAAAGGTTTTGCAAAGACGAAAACTGGACCAATAGCATTTCAAGATCATGGAACTAAGGTATATTATAGAAATATTAAAATAAAAGAACTATGATTAATAAAATTTTATCTCTAACAATTTTAATTATTCTTTCTGCCTCTATAAATAAAAATAAATTTATTAACGAATTAGAGAAAGATATTCCTTACTTAAAAAATCTTTATTTAGATATACATCAAAATCCTGAAATATCATTGATGGAAAAAGTGACCGCTCAAAAATTAGCTAATGAACTCAAAAAAGTTGGCTACACTGTTACCGAAAATTTTGGAGGTTATGGAATTGTTGGAATTCTAAAAAATGGTGATGGACCAACCATCTTGTATAGAACTGATTTAGATGCCCTACCTATGGAAGAAAAGACAGGACTACCCTATGCAAGTAAAGTGAAAACAAGAAATTTTGATGGTAATGAAGTAGGTACAATGCATTCTTGTGGACACGATATGCATATGGCAGTTTGGGCCGGTACAGCCAGAGCCCTTGCTAAAAGAAAAAATGAATGGAGTGGTACTGTAATGATGATAGGTCAACCTGCCGAAGAAATTGGTGCTGGAGCTGCAATGATGTTAAATGAAGGACTTTACGAAAAGTTTCCTATTCCAGATTATGGAATTGGGTTACATTCATCACCAACAATTCCAAGTGGAAAAGTAGGTTTTGGGAAGGGTTATACAATGGCTAATACTGAATCAATTGATATTAAAATTTATGGTCAAGGAGCACATGGTGCTTCACCACACATGTCAATTGATCCGATTGTAACTGCTTCATTAATAGTTATGGAATTACAAACAATTGTTAGCAGAAATATTAATCCTATAGATGATGCAGTAATTACAGTTGGATCTATTAAAGGCGGAACTAAACATAATATTATACCTGATGAAGTCAATTTACAACTTACCATAAGAACATATAAAGACAAAGTTAGAAAATTGATTCATAAAAGAATTAAAGAAATTTGTAATGGTATTGCCTCATCTATGGGCTTAGATAAATCTAGATGGCCAGAGGTAATAATACCTGATAATTATACCCCTGCAAATTACAATGATGAGAAATTAGTTGACATAATGGTAGATGTTTCAGAATCAGTTCTTGGAAAAGAAAATGTTATTGATTCAGAACCTCAAATGGTTGGAGAGGATTTTGCTAGATATGGAAGCACCAAGGAAGATATACCAACAGTATTATATTGGTTAGGAACTGTCCCCAAAGAAAGAATGGAAAAATATAATGAAGGTAATTATGCACTACCAGCTCTTCATTCTCCTTTCTATTACCCAGATATCGAAAATTCAATTAAGACTGGTGTTTTAGTCAGCACTGAATCTATGATAAAATTATTTAGTAAATAAAGTTTTCTCTATCTCTTTTGAAGTAAACTGATGATAATATTTTTTTTCTTCGATCTCCAGAAAGATAATATTACTTTGAACGCTGTACACTTCAATTAGCAAACTGTTTATTACCTTAACAGAGTTTATATCATTTATATAATTTTTTAAAAAAGATAACTCTAACACATCATTTATCAATGAAAAATCATTAGCAGATAAAATTATTTTATCATCATCAATAATTAAGATTAGTTTATCATTAATATACTTATTGATAAGGTCTATGTTTTTTTCTATTTTATTTGGGGAATCAATTGAAATTGAAAAACCGTGAAAATCTCTTAATCCATCCTCAAAATCATCCCTGAATAATTTAACTTTTACTTCTAATTTATCATCATTAATTACAACATTAGTTGAACTGATATAAATAGGATGAACTAAAAATAAAAAGCTAAAAAATAAATGTATCACATTTCCAATTTAATTAATCTCTAACAAATTTTTAATAAGAAAAATATTTTACTAATATTGAATTAACTAGACTGAAAATGAATATTAATAATAAATCAGAAAAAGAAAACACCTATGATGCAATTGTAGTTGGAACAGGTGTAAGTGGTGGCTGGGCAGCTAAAGAACTAACTGAAGGTGGACTCAAAACATTAGTCCTAGAGAGAGGAAGGGATGTTAAGCATGTCAAAGACTATCCTACTATGAATAAAAATACATGGGAATTACCATACAGGGATCAGCTAACTGCTAAAGAAAGAAAAGACTACCCCGTTCAATTAAGAACAGGATATACTGTAAGACAGTCAACAAAACATTGGTGGGTTAAAGATACTGAGCAACCGTACACAGAGAAAAAAGGAGCATTTGATTGGATAAGAGGCTATCATGTTGGTGGTAGATCTTTACTATGGGGTAGACAAGTATATAGATGGAGCAAACAAGATTTTGAAGCTAATGCTAAAGAAGGAGTTAGTATTGATTGGCCAATTAGATATAGTGATATTGAAAAGTGGTATGATCATGTTGAAAATTTTATAGGAGTTAGTGGAATGAGTGAAAAACTGCCTCAATTACCAGATGGTCAATTTCTTCCCGCAATGGAAATGAATTGTGTTGAAAAAGATTTTAGAAAAAATTTATTTGAAAAATTTGGAAGAACCTATACTATAGGTAGAGTCGCACATGTAACAAAATCCCATAATGGAAGAGGACCATGTCAAAGTAGAAATCTTTGTATAAGAGGCTGTCCATATGGTGCCTATTTTAGCTCAAATTCATCTACTTTACCTGCAGCTGAAGCTACTGGAAATATGACTTTAAAACCAAATTCAATTGTTCACTCAATTATATATGATGATGATAAAGAAAAAGCTACTGGTGTAAGAGTTATTGATTCAGAAACCTTAGAAATGACCGAATATTATGCTAAAATAATATTTCTTAATGCATCTACAGTGAATTCCACTTTAATAATGTTAAACTCAAAATCAAATAGATTTCAAAATGGCTTTGGTAATGATTGTGGTGAACTAGGACATAACATGATGGATCATCATTTTAAGGCAGGTGCTAGAGCTAAGTTTGATGGTTATGAGGATAGTTATTATTATGGTAATAGACCAAATAGTGGATACTTGGCAAGATTTAGAAATATAAAGGGTAATGATATGGATTTTTTAAGAGGATATGGTTATCAAGGAGGTGCTAGTAGAACTGGGTGGTATAGAGCTGCGGAAGAAGGACTAGTTGGGAATGATTTACTTGATACAGCTGCTACTCCTGGTGGATGGAGAATGGGTTTAAATGCTTTCGGGGAAGTTCTTCCATATCATGATAATAAAATGTATTTAGATTATAATAAAAAAGATAAATGGGGAATGCCTACAGTAGTTTTTGAAACTGAAATCAAAGAAAATGAACTAAAAATGAGAGAGGACATGAAAAATTCTGCTGCTGAAATGTTAGATGCATGTGGTTTTAAAGATGTTGAGCCTTATGATAATTTTTATAGTATGGGAAATGGAATCCATGAAATGGGAACAGCAAGGATGGGTAAAGATCCTAAGACATCTGTACTTAATAAATGGAATCAAGTTCATGCAGCAAAAAATGTATTTATAACTGATGGATCATGTATGACATCATCGAGCTGTGTTAATCCATCTATTACATATATGGCATTAACAGCTAGAGCAGCAAATTATGCAATAAGTGAACTAAAGAAAAGAAATTTATAGTTATGAAAAGAAGAGATGCATTTAAAAACTTATCATTATTTGTTTATGGATCATTAACCATACCTGCATCCTCATTATTAAATTCTTGTAGTCCATCTTCAAAAAAAGTAGATTGGAATCCTAAATACTTAAATGAAGACGAGGCATTTTTTTTAAATGAATTATCTAATGCTATAATACCAAATACAGAATACCCTGGAGCATTAGCAGTTGGTGTTCCAAAAGAGATTGAAGAATATGTATTTAATGTATTTGAAAATAATAAAATTGAAAATTTCAGAAATGAATTAAATCAACTTGAAGAGCACTTAAATAACTCAGATAGAGAAAAAACCTTTTATGAATCATCCCTTAAAGAAAAAGTAGATATTTTAAATAATCTTCAGAAAAGCAATAAAAAACCACTTAGAGGTATTTATTTAAAAATTAAATCTTCGGTTGCAACATCTTATTTTAGAAGTGAAGTTGGAGCTAAACAAGTCCTAAAATATAACGGCCCATCAATTGTACTTGGTGATTATAAAGGTTGCATACCTTTTGAAGAGGTAGGTAAAACCTGGGCAATATAATTTAAAGATATTATGAGTTATGAATTAAGATCACCTGTTGAAAATTTTTTAAACTGGGAGAGCAATAAAGGAAAAGAAACATTTTTAATACAACCAATTAATGGGAAAAATCATGAATTTTCATGGGAAAGAGTTGGAATTGAAGCAAGAAAAATTTGTAGTTATATTAAGAGTTTTAATTTACCTAAAAATTCAAAAATCGCTATTATATCTAAAAACTGTGCACATTGGATAATTACTGATTTAGCGATAATGATGAGTGGAAATATCTCAGTACCCATATATGCTAACGTTAATGGTAAAACAGCAAAGTATATTTTAGAACATAGTGAATCTAAAATGGTATTTATAGGAAAGCTCGAAGAATCTGATTGGGATCAAATGAAAAATAATATACCAAAAGAAATAGTTAAAGTTGACTTTGGAAAATATGATCTAAAATGTGATTTCACAAAATGGGATGAAATTATTTCAAAATACGATCCTATAGATACAATTCATAATATTAGTTTAGATGATATAATTACTATTATTTATACATCCGGTACTACAGGAATTCCTAAAGGAGTTGTTTTAAATTACAAAGCAGCAGCTACAGCAACAAAAAATCTACATTTACTTTTCCCATTAAATGAAAATGATAGGTTTATTTCTTACCTCCCACTTTCTCATATTGCTGAGAGAGCATTAGTTGAGCATGGCGGCATACTATCTGGAGGAAAAATATATTTTGTTGAAACTTTAGAAACATTTGCAAAAAATTTGAAAGACTGTAAACCCACCATATTTTTTGGAGTACCAAGAATTTATACAAAATTCATGACAAAAATATTGTCTATTTTTCCTCAGTCAGCAATAAATTTTATTATGAGTACACCTTTACTTAATAATATATTCTCATTTGTAATTAGAAAATCATTAGGATTAAATAAATCTAGAATATGCATTACTGGAGCTGCATCAATACCTATTTCAACTCTAGAGTGGTTTAATAGATTTAAAATAAAAATATATGAAGCATACGGAATGTCAGAAAATTCTGCATGCTCACACGGAAACTATCCGGGTAATATTAAATTTGGAACTGTTGGAAAAGCAATGCCAGATACAGATATTAAAATTACTGAACAGGGAGAAATAACAATGAAAAATGATTGTATTATGCAGGGTTATTTTAAAGAAGATAAACTAACCAATGAAACAATCAAAAATGGATATTTACATACTGGTGATAAAGGTGTAATTGATAATGATGGTTATCTTACTATTACTGGAAGAATAAAAGATATTTTCAAAACAGCTAAAGGAAAATATGTTGCCCCAAATCCAATAGAGCTAAAATTAAGTAAAAATAGCTTTATAGAGCAAGTTTGTGTTGTTGGCGATAATCTAACTCAACCAATAGCTCTTGTTATTTTAAGTGAAGGAAAAAAAATTGTATCTGAAATTAAAAGTAGCTTTGAAGAGTTAATTGTTTCAATTAATGATCAGCTTGAACAACATGAAAAAATAAAAAAAATAATTGTACTAAAAGATTCTTGGTCTATTGAAAATAATATTCTAACACCTACACTAAAAATTAAGAGAAATATAGTTGATGAAAAATATAAAAAGTTTTACGAAACTTGGTTTGATTCAGAAAATAAAATAGTATTTCAATAAAATTATTTTTTTTCTAATCCAATATAGGGATTATAACCATTCAACTTTTTTTGATAAAATCCTGTTCCATTAAACTCTCTAACATTACCATTTTCTAAGCAATACTTAGAACAACAACCTTTATATTTTTTTGCACCACTATTACTAAGTGGAAAATGTTTATTACATAAAACATTTGCACAGTTTACCATTCTATCTGTTTTTTCACCTGTTACATAGCACTTTCCAATAACTTCAGGATTAACTTCATTTACATCCTTCACAATTCTATCATCAAATACATAACATTTACCTTCAAAATTTTCTCCCCCTTCCTCGATTCCATATTTTATAATTCCTCCATGAAGTTGGTAAACATTCTCAAACCCATTCTCTTTTAAAAAACCACTAGCCTTTTCACACTTAACTCCACCTGTACAGTACGTTATAATCTTATTTGATTTCTTTATTTTTTTCTTTAACTCATTAATTTTACCAGGAAAATCTCTGAAGTTATCAATATCTAATGTCATTGCATTTTTAAACTTACCTATATTATGCTCATAGTTTGATCTAACATCTAAAATTGTAACATTTTCAGGCACCTTTTTAATTATCTTTTTAAAATCTGAAGGATTAATATATTGACCTTTGTTTTTTAAAATTTTTTTGTCAATTATTCCTGAGTTTACAATTTCATTTTTTATTCTAACATTAATCTTCTTAAAAGCATTTTTATGATAAGACTCAACTTTAAAATCAATATCTGAAAATATTTTTTTACTGATCAATTCTTTTCTGTAATTATCACAATCTTTCTTTAAGCCTGAGACGGTTCCATTAATACCCTCTGATGAAATAATAATCCTTCCTTTAATATTATTTTTAATACAGAACAAATGATGTTCAGTTTTAAACTTTTCTGTATCTAATATTTCTGCATAGCAGTAAAAAAGTAAAATTTGAAAGTCTTTTTTCACACCAAACCTTTTTGAATTAAAATGGATTCCATTTCATTTTTATATTCTAAAGCTTTTTTTCTTATTTGATCCTCAAATAAGAGAGATGAGTCGGAATATATAATATCTCTTGAAACATTAACTATAATTCCACAATTTTCATTCATCGAATTTAAGCTAATATCTTTTAATTTACCTCCTTGTGTACCTACTCCAGGAATTAAAATAAAGCTATTTGGTATAATATCTCTAATTTTTTTAAACTCTGAGGTTCTATTTGCTCCAACCACATACATAGTATTCTCTTTATTTGACCACTTAAGTGAATCTTCAATTACGTGTTCAAAGAGATTTTTATCAGTTGAATTTTTAAAATGTTGAATATCAACTGAACTATTATTTGATGTTAGAGCTAATAAGATTATCCATTTATCTTTATACTCTAAATATGGAATCGATGAATCTTTACCCATATAAGGTGAAAGTGTAACTGCATCAAAATTAAATGATTCAAAAAAACTTTTTGCATACATTTTAGAAGTATTACCAATGTCTCCTCTCTTAGCATCGGCTATTTTGAAAATGTTTTCAGGAATATAATTAAGTGTTTTTTCTAATGAAATTAATCCCTTTGAACCTTGAGCTTCATAAAATGCAATATTTGGTTTATATGCTACAACTAAGTCTTTTGTTGCATCAATAACTCTTTTGTTAAATTCATATATTGGATCTTCTAATTCTCTTAAATGTTTAGGTATTTTATTAATATCTGAATCTAAACCAACACATAGGTAACTTTTCTTATTTTTAATTTGGTTTACTAAATCAGAGAAGTTCATAAATTATCTAAAATCAATTACTTCTATGTCTGGATAATTTTCAATTTCAAAGGAAAAAATAGAATTATCCAATTCTTCCTCCAAAAAGTCATCTATTGTATATATGAAGACACTATTTGATTTATCAAAGACTGTAAAACTTGATAATAAATCATTTTCAAGAATAGCAAATGAAATTTTAAAATATGATTTATTTTCATCCTCTGGATAGATTTCAACAGTATTTACTCCATTTGTTTTTTTAATAAACTTGTGCTTATATCCTTCTTTATAAACCTCAAAAACATTATTAATCGAAATATCTTGTTCTGAAGGGTCAAATTCAGATATAGTGACTTCATTCAAGTCTTCTAAATAAGTCCATACCGTTTTTGAATCATTAATAATTTTTTGACCTTCGATAAATAAAACATATTTATCATCTTTTACTGATATTTTTCCAGAAAATGAGTCGGTAATATCTTCAGTAAGATTCTTCATGGAGTATGTAAAGGAAGAAGTAAAGCCTTTCATCTTTTTATAATTATCACTCATTGAGTTTAATAAATCTAAAGCAAGCTTATCCTCTTGTGAAAACAAAAAGAATTGATTCAAAAAAATAAGATTAATAAGAACAATTATTTTTTTCATACATATAAAATTAAACTAAATGACTAAGCAAAGTTAATCTAAATCGTTAAGTAATGTTAACCTAAATCATTAAGTAATTTTTCTAAACTATATTCATCTTGAATAAGAACCTGTCTAGGCTTACTCCCTTCAGAGGGACCTACAATACCAGCCACCTCAAGCTGATCTGTTAATCTTCCAGCTCTATTGTAACCTAATTTTAATTTTCTTTGTAATAATGATGTACTACCAGTTTGAGACGCAACAATAAGTCTTGCGGCATCTTCAAATAACGGATCTCTATCGGTAAGATCAATATCTGCAATTTGTTTTTCATTTTCATCAATATACTCCGGTAATAAATATGCAGAAACATACCCCCTTTGATTTCCTATTTGTTCACAAATTCTTTCAATTTCAGGAGTATCAACGAATGGACATTGTAATCTTATAATATCAGAACCAGATGAAAATAACATGTCACCCATTCCAACTAACTGTTCTGCACCTTTTGTATCAAGAATAGTTCTTGAGTCCATATTAGAAGTAACTTTAAACGAAAGTCTAGTTGGAAAATTAGCCTTAATTACACCAGTTATAACATTTACAGAAGGTCTCTGAGTAGCAACAATTAAATGAATACCAATAGCTCTGGCTAACTGAGCTAATCTAGCAATTGGAGTTTCAATTTCTTTCCCAGCAGTCATCATTAAATCAGCTAATTCATCAATTACTAAAACAATATATGGTAAATATCGATGACCTTCTTTTGGATTAAGCTTACGATTTATAAATTTTTTATTGTATTCTTTTAAATTCCTAGCATGAGCATCTTTTAATAAATTATATCTAACATCCATTTCGGTACAAAGAGAATTTAATGTATGAACTACTTTTTTTGTTTCTGTAATTATTGGTTCTTCAGCATCAGGTAATTTAGCTAAGAAATGCTTTTCAATTTTATTAAATAGAGAAAGCTCGACCTTCTTCGGATCAATTAAAACAAATTTTAAAATTGATGGATGTTTCTTATATAATAAGGATGATAACATAACATTTAGACCAACGGATTTACCTTGTCCTGTAGCACCCGCAACTAAAATATGAGGCATCTTAGTTAAGTCAGCTAAAAAAACTTCATTAGAGATAGTCTTTCCTAAAATTAAAGGCAATTCATAATCACATTTAATGAACTTTTCCGTACTCATAACAGAGCGAAGGCTAACTATTTCCCTATTTTTATTTGGGACTTCAATTCCTATAGTTCCTTTTCCTGGTATAGGTGCTATGATTCTTATTCCCAGCGCAGATAAACTAAGTGCAATATCATCTTCCAAATTTTTAATTTTAGAAATTTTTATTCCAGCCTCAGGAACAATTTCATAAAGAGTAACAGTTGGCCCAATCGTAGCTTTTATTTTAGCTATTTCAATTTTGAAATTTTTAAGGGTTTCTATTATTCTGTTTTTATTAGATGTTAATTCATCTTTTGATACTTGAATTTTTTTATCAGTCGTATCATTTAATAAATCTACTTTAGGATATTTATAATTTGAAAGATCCAATTCTGGATCATATACATTACTACTTAAGGTTTTTGATTTTTTTTCATCAACACCTTTTTCAACTTTTAATTGTAAATTTGAATCTTCATTATCATCATCTTCTACTACATCAGCATCTTTTAACTCTGATTTATTTTCTTCTTCTATATCTTCTTTCAATTCCTCTTCATAGTTTTCAATTTCCTCAATATCTTCTTCATTTTCACTTTCAATGGGATCTTCTTCAAAATCATCTTCGAAGGTATCTTCTAATTCATCATCGATAGTTTTCTTTTTCCATTTTGGGATATCAAAAGAATAGATATTAAAATAAAAAACTAAGAAAAGAAAAAGGAATAATAGTAAAATGATAATTGATGATACACCTAATAAATTATTCAAAAAAAGAGATAAATTGACTCCAATTCCTCCTGTAAAACTCTTTAAAAAACTACTCTCGGGAAATAAATTTAGGAAATAACCAAGAATTGTCGATAACCAAAAAATACCAAAAAATGTAAAAATTGAGGTTTTTGGAATTGAATAAATTTTAAAATTAAATAAGAGTCTTAATGATATGACCAATAAAAAAGGAACTAAAAAGAATGAAGAAATACCAAATGTCACAAAAACTAAATAGTGTGACAGAAAAGCACCAAATACACCTAACCAATTTTCTGATTTTTCACCAAGAGCTGAAAAAGATAATCCAGAGTCAATCAAACTTTGATCTAAATGCCCTGTAAAAAGATAAGATGTTAATGATAAAAATATTAAAACAGAAAAAGTTAATGAAATAGCACCTAATGAAACTTTTACTTTTTCAATAGTTGATTTTTTATCACCTTCATCTTCATAATAATCGTTATTAAAAGAGCTATCTACCATTTTTCAAATTTAACAATACATACTTACTTATTGATTCTCTTTTAATAAGAATTTATTTATTTTATTTATCATCGATGGACCTTCATAAATCCATCCCGTATAGACTTGAAGTAAATCAGCTCCAGAACTGATTTTTTCTTTTGCGTCATTCCCATTAAATACACCTCCAACTCCTATAATCTTTAATTTATTTTTAGATTTCATCTTTATATAATTAATTATTTCATTTGATTTATTAGAAAGAGGTTTGCCGCTTAATCCACCAGCTTCATTATTATCTATACTAACTCTTGATATCGTAGTATTAGTAGCAATAATTCCATCAATTTTATTTTTTATCGTCACTGATAATATATCATCTATTTCCTTTTTAGAAAGGTCTGGTGCTATTTTTATTAAAATTGGAACTGAATTCTTTTTTGAAAAATTTTCTGATTGAATTTTATCTAAAAGATTATTCAATTTTTCTTTGGACTGAAGAGCTCTTAAATTTGGAGTATTAGGTGAACTTACATTAATAACAAAGTAGTTAACATAATCTCTAAGTTTTTTAAAGCTGTATAAATAGTCATCTACTGCTTTTGAATTAGGAGTAATTTTATTTTTTCCAATATTTGCTCCAATTACTAAGTTTCCATTATATGATTTAATACGCCTCAATATTTTTTCAACTCCATCATTATTAAATCCCATTCTATTAATTAAAGCTTTGTCTGATTTTAATCTAAATAATCTTGGTTTAGGATTTCCAGACTGAGGTTTAGGTGTAATTGTACCAACTTCAACATGACTAAAACCAAAGCATTCCATCTCATTTAATAACTCTGCGTTTTTATCAAATCCTGCAGCTAAACCAATTCTGTTTTTAAATTTTATTCCGAATAATGAAGTCTCTAATTTTTTATTATTAAATGAAAATAGAGATTTAAATAGAGGTTTAACAAAAGGAAATTTTAAAATTAATTTTATAAAAAAAAAGGAAAAATTATGAATTGATTCTGGATTAAAAAGAAAAAGTAATGGTCGAATCAATTTCTTATACATATTGCAAATATAATTATTGTATTAACTCCTTGGATGAAATTTATTCACTACTTCTCTTAAATATTCTTTATTTAAATGTGTATATATTTCAGTAGTTGTAATAGATTCATGACCAAGCATCTCTTGAACAGCTCTTAAATCGGCACCACCTTCAATCATGTGAGTGGCAAAAGAATGTCTAAATGTATGAGGGCTAATCTTTTTATCTAGATTTAATTTTTGAGAAATATTCTTAATTATTATAAAAACCATATTTCTGGAAATTTTTGATCCTCTTCTATTTAAAAAAAGAAAACCTTCATTACCAGGCTTCACTTTCATTTTTTTCCTATACTCATCATCAAAAAGTTTTATATACTTAATTGCTGAGCTTCCTATAGGAACCAATCTTTCTTTAGAAGCTTTTCCTATAACTTTAATAAATCCAATATCTAGAAATAAATTTTGATAAGAAATATTAATTAATTCAGATACTCTTAAACCACAACTATATAATGTTTCGATTATTGCCCTATTTCTAACCCCTTCAAATGAATTCAAATCTATAGATTTTAAAATATTTTCTATATCATCAATATTTAAAGTATCAGGTAACTTTTTATCTAATTTTGGAGATTCAATTAACTCAGTAGGATTTATTTTAATCTTCTCCTCAATAATTAAATAATTAAAAAATGATTTAATTCCAGAAATTATTCTGGCTTGTGAATAAGAGGAAATTCCTAGATTGTACAAGTATTCAACAAATTCTTGGATAATATTAGAATCAATATTAGAATATTCAATTGTTTCTTTATGATTTAGCTTCAGGAATGATGTTAATTTATTTATATCATTGACATAAGCGGAAACAGAATTATCAGATAAAGACCTTTCTAATTTCAAGAAATTTTTATACTCAATTATTTCGTGTTCCCACATAAAATATATTTTTTAGACTAAATTTATAAAATCATGAAGTTAATTATTATAAATGGTCCAAATTTAAATCTGTTAGGTATAAGAGAAAAAAATATTTATGGGGAGACTTCATTTGATTCTTATTATAAAACTTTGATAAAAAAATATAACGGAAAAGTTGATTTAGAATATTATCAATCAAACCATGAAGGTGAATTAATTGAAAAAATTCAAAAAATTGGATTTTCATATGATGGAATAATTATTAATGCTGGAGGCTTCACCCATACTTCTGTAGCCTTAAGAGATGCAATATCTTCAGTAACAACACCTGCAATTGAAGTTCATATTAGCAATATATTATCAAGAGAAGAATTCAGAAAAAAAAGCTATCTAAGTGATGTTTGTAAAGGAATTATATCAGGCTTAGGATTAATGGGATATGAAGCTGCAATAAATTATTTTTCTGAAAAAAAATGATTAATATATATACTGATGGTTCAAGTAGAGGAAATCCAGGTCCTGGAGGATATGGAATTGTGATGCTTTATAAAGATAAAAGGAAAGAACTTAGTCAGGGGTATAGGCTTACAACTAATAACAGGATGGAACTAACAGCAGTTATAAAAGCTTTAGAAGCAATAAAAAATAATAAAATTGAAATAACAATATATTCCGACTCAAAATATGTAGTTGAATCAATTGAGAAAGGATGGATTTGGAATTGGGAGAAAAAAAATTTTAAAAAGAAATTAAATTCAGATTTATGGAAAATATTCATTCCATTATATAACAAGTTTAAGGTTAACTTTAAATGGGTAAAAGGTCATTCAGGAAATGTGGAAAATGAAAGGTGTGATGAACTTGCTAATAAAGCTCAAGAAAAAGAATTATTAATTGACAAAGGTTACGAAGTCAATAATTAGAGTGCAGAAATAGCAGAGCCAATAATTCCTGAATTATTTCTGTTTTGTGCAGGTATTATTTCACAATTAGATTTCAGATCATTTTTAAATTCGTCAAAATATTTACTTATTCCTCCTCCAAAAATTATTGTATTTGGAGAAACTAATAATTCAATATATTCTAAATATTCTGTAAATCTTGCTGACCATTCTTTCCAAGATAATTCTAGCTTTTTTCTTGCAAGATTCGATGCATATTTTTCTGCACAGTCTCCGTACATTTTTAAGTGACCAAACTCAATGTTTGGGACAAGTTTTCCGTCTACAAATATTGAGGTTCCTAATCCTGTACCTACGGTTATTAACATAACTGTACCTTTTTTAGGAACATTTTTATTTAAATAAATCTCAGCTATTCCTGCTGCATCAGCATCATTAACTGCTTTGCATTCTAAATTAAAATTTTGAAAGAATTTTTTTTTGATATTCACACCCACCCACTTCTTACTAATATTAGCAGCTGAGAAGACCTTATTCTTTTTTACCACACCAGGAAAACCACATCCTACTTTACCTGACCATTTAAATTCCTCAATAAAGTTTGATTGAATTTCAGAAAATATTTTTTTTGGAGATGAAGGATCAGGTGTTGGAAATCTAACTTTTTGGGAAACTAATTTTCCTTTTTTTGTATCAACTACTGCAGCTTTAACTCCAGAGCCACCAATATCTATTCCAAGGATTTCCATTACTTTATTACCTTTAATTTAGCAAAATTTAAGAGTAAAGTCTTCTCTCCTACATTTTTAAAATTTACAATTGCTTTTTTTTGATTAGAATGATTGTCTACTTTTTTAATTGTTCCAATACCAAAAATCTCATGTTTTACATTTACGCCCTCTATCAAATCATCAATATTACTTGACTTAATGGATGATGAATTATTTGTTGATACTTTTTTAATAGGTGATAAATTTCTTTTTTTTTCTTTCAAAACATTTGAAACCAATGATCTATTAGTATTAAAATTATCAAAATCTAGATATGCTGGACTAATTTCTTTTATAAACCTACTTTTCTCACAATCCTTTAACATTCCATATCTATATCTTGTACTAGAGTAAGTTAGATACAATTTTTTCATAGCTCGAGTAATTGCAACATAGAAAAGTCTCCTTTCCTCTTCAAGATCTTCTCTTGATGAAATCATCATTTGTGAAGGAAATAAATCTTCTTCTACTCCAACTATAAATACAACTGAAAATTCTAAGCCTTTTGCCATATGTATTGTCATTAATGAAATATATTCTTCATTACTATCATCTTCTTTATCTTGATCAGTCATTAATGAAATTTCCTGTAAGAAATCTTCAAGTTTTTTGTTTTTATTATCATCATTATCTAAAAACTCTTTAATTGAATTGAGTAATTCTTGAACATTCTCATATCTACTTATACCTTCGATACTTCTATCATCCCAAAGCTCTTTTAAAAGACCCGAATTTGATGCTATATGTGATGCGGTTGTGTAAGCATCATTATTTTTGGAAAAGTTTGAAAAAGCGATAATCAAATCTTTAAATGGAGTTAATAAGTTATTTATTCTGGAATTTAATAGCTCAGAGGATCTCTTAATAACATCCCATAAGCTTATATTTTCTTTATTTGAAATCGTAATTATTTTATCAACAGAAGTTTGGCCAATTCCTCTTCTTGGATAGTTAATGATTCTTCTAAATGATTGTTCATCATTTTGATTAATAGAAAATCGTAGATAGGCTATTAAATCTTTTACTTCTTTTCTTTGATAGAAAGAAACTCCACCAAAAACCTTATACTTTAAACCTATTCTTCTTAATGCTTCTTCAATTGATCTGGATTGGCTATTTGTTCGATAAAGAACAGCAAAATTAGAGTTTGTTAATTGATTTCTATTTTTCTCTTCAAAAATTAAATTAGAAACTATTTTACCTTCTTCGTTATCCGAAAAGGATTTTTTAACTGAAATTAATTCACCGTCTTCATTATCTGTCCAAACTTCTTTACTAATCTTTGATTTATTTTTTTCAATAACTGAATTTGCTGCATTTACTATTGTTTTAGTTGATCTATAATTTTGTTCAAGTTTAATAGTTTTTAAGTCATCAAAATCATCTTCAAACTTTAAAATATTTCTAATCTCTGCTCCTCTAAATGCATAAATGGACTGAGCGTCATCACCTACTACAAAAATATTTCTACTAACTGATGCTAATCTTTTTGTAATTAGATATTGACAATAATTGGTATCTTGAAACTCATCAATTAATACATGTTGAAACAATTGCTGGTACTTATTTAGAATGTCTACATGTTCTGAAAATAAAGTATTTGTGTTAAAAAGTAAATCATCAAAATCCATAGCCTGAGATTTAAAACATCTCTCAGAATATATTTTATAAATCTCTCCAATCATTGGTCTTAATGAAGAACTATCTTCTTCTTGAAGAATTGGATTGTTTTTATATTCCGGAGGGGAGATCAATCTATTCTTAGCATTTGAAATTCTATTAAATACAAAGTTTTCTTTATATAGCTTAGGATCTAAATTTTGTTCTTTCACTATAGCCTTTATTAAATTTTTGGAATCTTGAGTATCATAAATAACAAAATTTGGTGGATACCCTATTTTATATCCTTCAGTTCGAAGTATTCTAGCGAAAATAGAATGAAAAGTACCCATCCATAGGCTTCTTGCTTCTGTTCCGACTATACCCTCTATCCTATTTTTCATTTCTTTTGCTGCCTTATTAGTAAATGTTAAAGCAAGAATTGAAAATGGATCTATACCTTGTTTTATCAGATGGGCTATTCTATATGTTAAAACTCTAGTTTTACCTGAACCTGCTCCTGCAATCACGAGACACGGTCCTTTTGGGTGTAATACTGCTTCTTTTTGACTGGAGTTTAAATCTTCTAAATATTTCATAAAAAATAAGAAGATGAATCTACTACTTAATTGATGAAAAAATTAATTAGTTTTGAAAAAAATTATGGAGATGGAATATAATACTACTAGAAGCAATTTAATATTAAGAGAGTATGGCAGAAACTTTCATAAACTTGTTGATTATGTGGGTAATGTTAAAAGTAAAGAAGAAAGAAATAAAATGTCAAAAACTTTAGTTGATATGATGAAACTTACACATCCAAGTTTTAAAGACCAAAGTGAAGTAGAAGCTAAAATGTGGGATGATTTATTTATCATGTCTGACTATAGCTTAGATATAGATAGCCCCTATCCAATGCCTAAGAAAAAAACTGAAGCTGATAAACCTAAAAGGCTAGAGTACCCTAAAACAAAAATAAAATATAGACATTACGGCAAGAAAATTGAATTGCTAATTGATGAGGCTTGTAAACTTAAGAAAGAAGAAGATAGAGAAGCTGCTGTAATTCACATTGGGAAAATTATGAAATCATTTTTTGGTATGTGGAATAAAGAATCGATCGACAGTAAAGTAATTGTTGATAATATAAAGGAATTATCAAATAATAAATTATCAATAGATATTGAAAAAGTGAATGAAATGAATTTATTCTTTAAGGTTACAAAAGAAAGAGGATCAAGATCAAAACATTATCATTCAAAGAAAAACTTTAAATCAAATAGACCATTTCGAAAAAGAAGAATGTAATGGGATCCTTCAGAATAAATGGTGGAAAAAGTCTTAAAGGTGTAATTTATCCACAAGGCGCAAAAAATGAAGCTCTTCAAATTTTATGTGCGGTATTACTTTCTGATGAAAATATAACTATTGAAAATGTTCCTGATATAAAAGATGTAAATCTTTTAATAGATTTATTAGATGGAATGGGTGTTGATGTTAAAAAAGTAGACTCAACAACATATAAATTTACATCTGATTCTATTGACGTCGACTATACTAAATCTAAAGATTTCTTTGAAAAATCTTCTAAAATCCGAGGGTCAATTATGTTAATGGGACCTTTGGTTGCTAGATTTGGAAATGCGTATTTAGCAAAACCTGGAGGAGATAAAATTGGAAGAAGAAGGGTTGATACTCACTTTATTGGAATTCAAGAACTTGGAGCAAAATTTACTCTTGATAATAATAATACTCTATTTAAAGTTTCTGCTAATAAACTTAAAGGAAAGGATATTTTACTAGACGAAGCTTCAGTTACAGGTACAGCCAATATTATCATGGCAGCATCTCTTGCAGAAGGTAAAACTACTATCTATAATGCGGCTTGCGAACCTTACATTCAGCAACTATGTAAAATGCTTAACTCAATGGGAGCAAATATTAAGGGAATAGGATCAAATTATTTAAAAATTGAGGGTGTATCTAAATTATCAGGTACTAAACATAGAATTTTACCTGATATGATTGAAATTGGAAGTTTTATTGGACTTGCAGCAATGACTAAATCTGATATTTTAATTAAGGATGTTAGTTTAGATAACTTAGGTATTATTCCTAAAACCTTTCAAAGACTAGGCATAAAAATGAATTTAAAAGATGATTCAATTCATATTCCTGCTCAAGATCATTATGAAATTGAATCTTTCATTGATGGTTCAATTATGACAATATCCGATGCAATATGGCCAGGTTTTTCACCTGATCTATTAAGTATAGCTCTAGTAACTTCAATTCAAGCAAAAGGAACAGTATTAATTCATCAAAAAATGTTTGAGAGTAGATTATTTTTTGTTGATAAACTTATAGATATGGGAGCCCAAATAATTTTATGCGATCCACATAGAGCTACTGTTATTGGACTTGACAGAAAAATTCCTCTAAAAGGTATACAGATGACCTCACCAGATATAAGAGCTGGTGTTTCCCTTCTCATAGCTGCTCTTTCAGCTAATGGAACAAGCATAATAGATAATATAGATCAAATAGATAGAGGTTACAGTAATATAGATCAGAGACTTAGAGAACTAGGTGCTGATATTGAAAGAATTTAGATCTTATTCTTTAGGTTAGATAAAGAAAATATAGGTCCATCAACTATAAATAATTCAACCACAAATGATGGTAAGCCATCAATGACTGCATAGCTTTGTAGTGTTACTTTTGTTTCTTCATCACTAATTTTTGAAAGATTCCAAATGGATTTTGAATCAAATATTCTAATATAATTTCCATCAACTGGAATATAATTTGGAACTGAATTTAAGCTAATTGAAACAAAGTTATCTTTCTTATCAATTTTTACATCAGAAACTAAATCTCTTTTTTTCAGAGGCCACCCCATTTCCATTGTGAAATAGACATAAAATAATGAGTCATATTTTTTTTCAATTATTCTACTATCTTCAAGTTTATACATCCACTTATGAGAATTATCATAGTCTAAAATTATCTCTAAAATTGAATCTATATTGGTATTAATTACAGTTTCGGCTAAATACTCAACATTATTTAATTCATTTTTCCTTAGATAAACTTTTATATTATTCTCCTCTTTTTTTAACTCCCAATCAGAAGATATAAAATGATTCTTTTCATAAGAAAAAAGATTTAAATAGAGAATTAAAACGTTTATTAGCATAATTGATAAAAATTATTAAATTAAATTACATAGAAAATTATAGTCTTGTTACTACACATAGTATGAGAAATTTAATTCTATTTTTCACTTTTAGTTTATTTCTAAATCCTACATTTATTAACGCACAATCTAATAATAATGATACTATAATATCTAATTCTCAAGACTCTTTATTAATAAAAGATGAAATAAAAGATGTAGAGTTATCATTTAATATTATAAACTATGAAATCAACGGAGAACAAAAAATTTTAATCGAAAATTTATTTAATCCTACAAATATAACCTTAGATGAGAGAGACACTTTATCTATGATAATACAATTAAAAGGTAAAGAGGAAGAAGTAATATTTAATTATTATTTTAATGATAATCCTAACTTCAGAAATATTGAAAATGGAAAAATAATTTATGACAAAAGAAGTAAAAGAATATACTTTGAGTTCATTCCTGATGATAACCAGGCAATTAATAAATTTATAACCTGGAACCTATTTGCTTATGAAAAAAATTCAAATTTAAAGAGGTATGATTTTCTTATTGAAATTAATAATTTAGAATATGCTCCTAAGATAATTAACAAACAAATAGATAAAATTATCAGGAACAATTATTCATTTCGTTATACACCTATTATTTCAGATGGTGATAATAATGTATTATTTGAATTAAAAACTGATGCGCCAATTGATAACTTCAATCCTATTTCTGGAAATATAGACTGGAAGATTGATCCAAATAATATAGATGAACTAGAGAAGACATTTAGTTTTATTTTAAAGGCATATAAAAAAAATAAGCCTGAGCTATTTGATGTAGATACATTTAAAATTATTTATTCTGAAAATAATTTTCCTCCAGTTTTTGGAAAGACATCAAAATGGATAGTTGAGGAAGGAAGTTCTTATACATATAAAATTCCAGTAGATGATCCTAATGTTAATGATTCAATTATAATAGAAAATGTAGGTGCACAATTACCAAGAGGAATGAAACTTAACAATTCAAAGAAAACAATAAGTTTTAATGTTGATTACGATCACGTTGAAAGAACAAACTCTACAACAAATTATAACCTAGAACTTAAAGCTACAGATTTATCGGGATTATCCTCTCAGATAACATTAGATGTGGTAGTAATGAATACTATCAATCCGCTTAAGGTACAAGAAAAAATTACAGAATTAATTAATGAATTAGAATCTCAACAAGATGGATTAGAAGAAATAAATGATAATCTTAAGTGGATAGAAGCTACATCTAAAAACAATAGAAAAATAAGAACATTTAGTGCAGCAGGAATTACATTTCTTGGTGCATTGATGGGAGTATTGTCTTCTAACTCAGAGGTCACTAGGAAAGCAGGACCAATTATAGGAGCAAGCGGAGCTGTTCTCTCTGTAATTAATGAGGTACTATCTAGAGATGACAATGAGATTAAAAACTTATTGCAAGAAACAATAAAGCTCCAATCTAATGTCAAAGCAAAATATGATAGACTTAGTTTTTATAAAAACTCAAATAATCCTAGTGATTTTCAAAACCAAGAAATTGATCTATTAATTAGAACTATTGAAAGTGATAGAGAAAATTTAAATAAAAGCCTATTTACTATCTCTGAAAATTATAAAATAATAATTTCAGAAAATAGAATTCGAAATATGATTAACAAAAAGAAAAACTATGAGTAAACAACATCTTGATAATTATATTAAGGCTTGTGTAAGCATTATCTCCGGATCAATTATCCTAGTAATGGTAATGTTTGCTAGCTTATTTATATACATTACTTTTTTTGAAAGTAATGAAACTACACAGGTAGAAAGAAGACAAGAACATGTAGAAAATCATATCAAAGAAGCTGAAAAACTAGATGAGATTATAAAAGTTTTAGAAAAAATTAATAAAAATTTAGATGAAGGAAAAAATTAAAAAATTTTATAATTCCGACCTTTATATCAAAATAATTTATGGAATACCAGCTATAGTTTCTGGTGGATTTGCATTTATATTACTCACCATTTTTATGATCCAAATTATTCATCAATCTTTTTTTGAAGAAGAGATCTCTTATGAGGAGATGATTAGTCAATATAGATACAATCATAGAGTTTATCATGAAAAAGACATGGAGAGAATGGATAGGATCATCGAATTAATGGAGAAAATAAAAGAAAAAACTAGTAAATCAAATTAGTATGTGGAGTCGGCGGGATTCGAACCCGCGTCCAGCTATGGAAACCGTATTCCGTCTACATGCTTAGATAATTTTTAATTTTCGAAATAGAGCAGGAAAATATCAACCAACATCTATCCTTACCTACTAAATTTCCAATATATAATTGTAGGAAAAAATATAAAGTAGATCTCCTTATGACACCATATTAATTAACCGAAGATCACCAGTTAAATTATGATGTGGTTATTTAAATTCTTAGAATTTAAACCGCCATAGCGTATTCGTATTTACGTTCGCCGTTTAAAGTATGTAGTATTTGATTACGGATGTTACTATCACCCGACATGCAAAAATAAAATTTATCATACTGTCAATTCCAGTCGACCCCAAAAAACAAAGAACAATATTGTTGCGCAAATCTAATTTATTTAATTTACATCTGTGGAAAAATATGTTGTATCGGCAAGAAAATATAGACCTATAAAATTTGAAGATGTAGTAGGTCAATCTCATGTAACTACAACTTTAGAAAATGCTATAAAAAATGGAAAAGTTGCTCAATCAATTTTATTTTGTGGTCCAAGAGGAGTTGGCAAAACTACGTGTGCAAGAATATTAGCAAATCAGATAAATGGTTTTAATATTGAAAATCCTCTTGAGAATTCTAATAAACTTAATATATATGAACTAGATGCGGCTTCAAACAACTCAGTCGACGATATAAGAAATTTAATTGATCAAGTAAGGTATGCACCACAATCTGGAAAATATAAAGTCTATATAATAGATGAAGTTCATATGTTATCTAATGCTGCATTTAATGCCTTCTTGAAAACTCTTGAGGAGCCACCATCATATGCTATTTTCATATTAGCTACTACAGAAAAAAATAAGGTAATTCCAACTATATTATCTAGATGTCAAATCTATGATTTTAATAGAATAGAGATCACAGACATTAAAAATAAACTCAAGGATATACTAGAAAATGAAAAAATTGAATTTGAAGATGAAGCATTACATATTATAGCTCAAAAAGCAGATGGAGCAATGAGAGATGCATTATCTACTCTTGATTTGATTAGAACATTTTCTAAAGACTCAAAAATCAACTTAGAGGTAGTAACTAAAAACTTAAATATATTAGATAATGATTATTTCTTTAAAGTAAGTAATCTTCTTTTCGCATCTTCAGTATCTGAAACTCTTCTAGTACACAATGAAATTTTACTTAAAGGATTTGAAAGTTTCAATTTATTAAATGGTCTCTCTAATCACTTTAGAAATCTTCTTCTATCAAAAAATGAAAGTTTAGTTGAAATAATGGAAGTTTCTGAAGTTGAAAAAACAAAATATATAAATCAAGCAAAGACCATTGATACAGAATTCATTGAAAATTCACTAGAAATTTTAAATCAATTTGAAATCAATTATAAACAATCAAGTAATCATAAAATTCATACTGAAATAGCATTAATTAAAATTTGTTCACTGAATAAAAAAAAAACTCCAAAATCTGAAGATGTAAAAAAAATAACTGAAGTAAAAGAAAAGGATGAAACAGTCAAAGCAACAAAAACTGATAAATCAAAGTTAGCTAATAAGGATATTGTAGAAGCAGATACTTCAGCAAATAAAGACACCCCAAACCTCAAAAATTTATTAACTGAAAAGAAAGAATCGGAAGTAGAGAAAAAAGATAAGGAAGAATCAAATGAGAAAATTCCTTTTTCTAAAGATGAATACAAAATACTTATTAATGATTTTTCAGAATCATTAAAAGAGAAAAAATCTGAAGTAGCAATTCTAAAAAAAAGAAATTCAATAGAAGGAACAGAAATTACATTTCATCTAGACAATGAATTAGAAGGAACAATATTTGACAGTATTATCAATAGATTAAAAGAGAAATTAAAAAATAGGTTTGAAGAAAAAATTGTTCTTAAAAAAGAAATAAACGAAACAGAAAAAGAAAAAACCATTTACACAAATAAAGATAAGTTTGAATACCTATCTAAAAAAAATACAAACCTCTCAGATCTAAAAAATAAACTAGGTCTTGATTATGAGTTTTAGATTTCCCATCCTTTTCTGTAATTTCTTGTTACAAACTTATTTGCATCATCATAGTTTGTAATTTTCATAGCTTCTCCATCCCATAATAATTTCTTTCTTCCTGGATAAGAATTACCAAGTCCAGATTTTTTCTCCATATAACTTCTTATTGCAATGTTACCCATGAGAACTGTTTCCGTCATTGGACCAGAATAATCAAAAGAAGATGTTAGCGCTTTATGTTCAGAACTATTAAATCCTGCCTTACACGCCTCAATCCATTTAGTTTGATGACCAAATTCATTACCTGGTTGATTAGATGTATCAAACTCAACTACATCCTCACCTTTCCTATATAATTTTGGAGTAAATCCATAAACTCCAGTAGTAATAATTCCTTTTGACCCTATCATCATAACTCCATTTGAACTATCTGGGGTTCCAAGAGAGTCGTTTGCAGGAATTAGGTCTGGATGTGGAGGTCTTAAACCACCATCTAGCCATCTCATTTTTAAAGGAGTTTTATTTTTATCAGTCGCAGCAAAATCTAGAGTTACAGAGGAAGAAGGTGGACACCCTTCTGGGATATACTCTGGATTCCACATTTTAATAAATACCTGACCAACACTACATTCTACAGCTTTTGGGTAGTGTAATCCTAGTGTTCTGAACGGCACATCAATTAAGTGACAACCCATATCTCCTAGTGCTCCAGTACCATAGGCCCACCAGCCTCTCCAGTTAAATGGATGATATGCATTAGTATAATCTATTTTCGGAGCAGGGCCTAACCATAAATCCCAATCTAAACCTTCTGGAACAGGACTTCCATCAGATTTAGGAACAGGTATACCCTGTGGCCAAACTGGTCTATTTGTCCAAACAAAGACTTCATCAACTTCTCCAATTAATCCAGCATCAAACCATTCTTGAACCTTTCTCATCCCTGAGTTTGAGGCGCCCTGATTTCCCATCTGTGTTACAATCTTTTTTTCTCTTGCAGTTTCAGTGAGCATTCTAGCTTCTTTTATATTATGCGTTAATGGTTTCTGTACATAAACATGAACCCCTTCATCCATTGCAGCTAAAGTCTGTAGTGCATGAACATGATCGGGAGAGGATATCGTAACAGCATCAATATCTTTTTGTTTGTCAAACATAACTCTGTAGTCCTGATAAAAATTTGCTTTAGGGAATCTTTCTCTAGATTTAGCGCTTATATTTCCCATATCAACATCACATAATGCAACCACATTCTCTTTACCCTCATCTGAAGCATACCAAAGATCAGATGTACCTTTACCTCCTACCCCGATACCTGCTATATTAATTTTATCACTTGGAGAGGTGAAACCTTTACCACCAAGTACATATCTTGGCACAATAAAAAAGCTGGATGCAGCTAGAGTACCGTGTTTAATAAATTCTCTTCTGCTATTTTTTTTAGAATTATTTTTTTTCATAGGAGTCAGTTATAAGATTAGTCAGTTTAATATTGATATAAAATCAGTTTAATTTAAAAAATTTTTTTTTAACTTAATAATATTGAGACTAATTAACCAAACTAACTATGAAAAACTTCAAACTTTCTACTATGATGTTTCTCCAATATTTTATCTGGGGGGCATGGTATGTTACTGCTGGAACTTATATGGCAAAAATCTTAAACTCCTCAGGGGAAGAGATTGGTTCGGCATATAGTGCCTTTGCAATTGCTGCAATATTCTCACCTTTTTTTGTAGGATCGATTGCTGATAGATATTTTTCTGCTCAGAAAGCAATGGGTGCCCTTCATATAATTGGTGGTCTTCTCCTAATTTATGCTACAGAAATATCTTCTTCATTTTTATTTATAGCTACAGTGCTAGTTTACTCACTAATGTATATGCCAACGGTAGCTCTTTCTAACAATATTGTTTTTGCTAATGTCAGTGATTCAGGAAAAACGTTTCCAGTAATAAGATTTTTTGGAACATTTGGTTGGATAGTTGCAGGGTTTATAATTGGAAATTTGCAACTTGAAAATAACGTCTCAAGTATTGCCTATACTTTTTATATCGCTGCTGCTGCCTCTATACTTCTTGGACTATTTTCTTTTTCTCTACCAAATGTACCTCCAAAAGGTAAAAGTAATGGTTCGCCTCTTGGTTTAGAAGGTCTAGTTTTACTAAAAGACAAATCATATCTGATTTTCTTTATATCTGCAGTCTTAATCTGTATTCCTCTATCATTCTACTATTCATTTGCGAATGTTTTTCTTAATGATTTAGGCATGGAAGGAGCAGCTGGTAAAATGATTTATGGCCAAATATCCGAAGCTATTTTTATTTTAGCTATTCCATTTCTTTATTATAGATTAGGAGTTAAAAATATATTGATAATAGGTATTGCTGCTTGGGCACTAAGGTTTTTCTTTTTTGCCAATGGCGACCTAGAAGCTTATTACTGGATGATAATCTCCGGAATATTATTACATGGTATATGCTACGATTTCTTCTTTGTTACCGGGTACATGTACACTGAAAATAAAGCTGGAGAAAAAATAAAAAATGCAGCTCAAGGTTTGTTTACCGTTGCGACCTACGGGATAGGAATGACTATCGGTTCATGGTTCTCTGGAATTGTTACTGACAACAATACAATTGAAGGACTTAAAAACTGGGGAGATATTTGGATGGTTCCAGCATATATTTCTGGAGCTGTTTTATTGTTTTTAGTAATATTCTTTAAAGAAAAAAATAAATAATTATGCAAAAAATTTCAATGTTAGGGTCAGGCTTTATAGGAAGATTCTATACTGACTCACTTCACGGTTACAGAAATAAAGACAGAGTAGTTTCTATTTACTCCAGAAGAGAAGAAAGTGCAAAAAAATTTGCTGAAGATTATGATGTTCCACACTGGACTACAGATATGGAGGAATCTATTGCTCACAAAGATGTTGATGTAGTTTGTATTTCTTTACCAAATAATCTACATGAAGAGGCTGTTCACTTATGTTGTAAGCATAATAAAGCTGTCATATGTACAAAACCTCTTGGAAGAACAGCAGAAGAAGCAAAAAGGATGGTAGAAGCAGTTGAAAAAGCAGGAATTTTTGCGGGATACTTAGAAGATCTTTGTTATACCCCAAAATTTTTAAAGGCTCTTGATAGTGTTAAATCTGGAAGTCTTGGTGAAATTATATGGACAAAATCTCGCGAAACACATCCTGGTCCACATAGCGAATGGTTCTGGGATCTAGAGCAAGCAGGTGGAGGATGTATCTTAGATTTAGGGTGTCACTGTATTGAAATCAGCAGAAACTATATTGGAAAGGATATTAAACCAATTGAGGTTATGTGCTGGGGAGACACACAGGTAAAACCTATTGATGCAGAAGATCATGCGATAGGATTAGTTAAGTACGAAAACGGAGCAATTGGTCAATTTGAGGTTAGTTGGACTTTCAGAGGAGGACTTGATTTAAGAGATGAAGTAATGGGAACTGAAGGTACAATATGGGTTAACTCTTTTCTAAGAACTGGTTTTGAAATGTTTACAACAGGTAAAGGAAGTGACTATGTTGCTGAGAAAGCGGAATCTGATTCTGGTTGGATCTTTCCAGTTGGAGACGAATTAAATGAATTAGGATATAATCATATGTTTGCTAATATGTTTGATGCGTTAGAGAAGGGAGAGAAACCATCAGAAACATTTTACGATGGGTATATTGTAAATGCAATTATTGACGCTTCTTATAAATCTATTAAATCTAAAAAATGGGAGAAAATAAATTTAGATATATGGAGAGGTAGAGAGGGAGTGAGTAAAATAAATACCCTTGAGAGTTATGATGAGAATTATTATCTAGTTAAA
>Ga0255759_10000722_pt1 | contig 29537 bp, 24 predicted proteins | sample 101ome_20_FD_179959 | JGI IMG/M metagenome (GOLD analysis project Ga0255759, IMG submission 179959) | Coastal salt marsh microbial communities from the Groves Creek Marsh, Skidaway Island, Georgia - 101404AT metaG (version 2) | ecosystem: Environmental > Aquatic > Marine > Intertidal zone >...
CTGCTGTGGAAAGTGGTGCCATTGCCGATGAAATAGCGCCCATGACGGTCAAGATGAAAAAGGTAAATCGCGAAACAAACGAGGAATCCTTGCACGAGGTCGTGGTTGATAAAGACGAGTGCAACCGCGCGGACACGACAGCTGAGGGACTGGCACTCCTTAAGCCAGCGTTTCGGGAAGAGGGCAGTGTGACTGCTGGCAATTCCTCTCAGCTGAGCGATGGTGCTTCCATGGCCCTGGTCATGAGTGCCGACAAGGCGGCGGAGCTAGGTCTTTCGCCTATGGGTTACTTCAGGGGTTTTGTCACCGCTGGATGCGAGCCCGATGAAATGGGTATTGGACCTGTTTTCGCGGTGCCCAAGCTTCTCAAGCGGGCGGGCCTTTCGATTGACGATATCGATCTTTGGGAGCTGAATGAGGCTTTCGCGTCCCAGTGTGTCTATTGTCGTGACACTCTCGGCATCGATAACGATAAGTACAATGTCAACGGTGGCAGCATTGCGATCGGTCACCCCTTCGGCATGACGGGTGCCCGGATGGTGGGGCACGCGTTGCGTGAGCTTAAGCGACGGGGCGGCCGCTATGCCGTGGTCACCATGTGTGTCGCGACAGGGGAAGGGGCCGCCGGTCTATTGGAAGCCTGCTGATCTGCGCCAGGCCCCGTGGCAAATTCCCGCTATACTGATGGCAACCACCCGTCAGTAGGGCGCCACGAGGGTCAGCTTGCAGCCCTCACCTCACGACGGTCCCAAAGACAAGCGGGTCATGACTATGTCAAATCTGGGTTTTAGAGATATCTCCTTCTCCTTGGACGACGCTCCATTTCTATGGAATCCGTCAAATCCTGCCTTCTCGGTATTGATGAACCAGATAACGCTCTTTGTTGTTGGCTTTGAAAAGTATATGTGCCGCGTCATGCGCGACGCAGAGGCGGTGATCACCGATCCTGAGGTATTAGAGGAGGCCAAGGCGTTTCGATTGCAGGAGGCTATCCACGCCAAAAAGCACATGCAACATGCTAGGGCGCTCATCGAGCAATATCCGCCGTTGCAGACTACGTTTGATCAGGTAATGCGTGATTATGACGAGCTCTATGAGAGAGAGTCTCTCGCCTATCACCTCGCCTATGCGGGTGGGCTTGAGGCCATGTTTACTCCGTTCTTTAAAATGATTCTGGATCATCGCGATGTACTTTTTGCTGACGGGGACGTCAACGTCGCATCACTTTTTTTGTGGCATTTCTGTGAGGAGATTGAACACCGCAGCTCAGCATTTATGGTCTACAACCACGTCGTAGGCAGTCATTGGTATCGGCTCCGCAATATCCCCAGTTTTCAGCGCCACACCCGGGGGCTCTTCGATATGATCAAAGAGGACTTTGAGAAAATCGTTGACGACGTTCCCGCTGAGGCTTTTCGGGTCAGTCCTTTTAGCAAGATCCCTCTTTTGGCTCAGCTTCGATCTGCTGTTGGGGTGTTTTTATCTCAAGCGCCCTGGCATGACAGTGTTAATCAACCTCTACCCGAGTACTTCGATGAGTGGATGGAGGCCTGGCAGTCTGGGAGGGACGTTTCCAAAATTTACGGGAAGGCAGGCATTGCCTGATGAGCGATGCTAAAACCTTCAGTGAGCTGACCGAACTTCTCGGCGGCTTCAGTCCCGACAACATCAGCAGTTGGGTTTTTGTGAAAAGCCCACTCTCCCTGCAGCACTGGACGATGAACGTGGTTGAGTTGTTGCTGATAGTAGGTGCTTTGTGGGGTCTTAAGTTTGCACTGACCCGGTATCGCGCAGGGGAGACCGAATTCCTAGGTTGCTGGCTGGCTTCGATCATATTCATGCTGGCGATAGAGGTGCCCGTTTATTTTCCCGAGCTACTGGGTGCCGACGCCAACAGCCTTTATTTCATTCACAACGAATTCACCGTCAATTTTTTCTTCGGTCGCGCGCCTCTTTACATCATGGCTCTATACCCGGCGCTGATGTTTACTTCCTATGTCCTTGTGCGGCAGACACAGCTTGCCTCGCCGCGATTTTTTATTGTCAGCTCCGCCATCGCAGTGGGAACAGTCCACCATATTTTCTATGAGATTTTTGATCACTTTGGCCCTCAATACGGATGGTGGATCTGGAACTACCCGAACTTCGGCGCCACCATAGCGTCAGTGCCCGTGGGCAGTGCGTTGGGTTTCGCGTTCCTTGGGCCTATTGGCTTGGCGTTGGCTGTCGGTTGGTTTTGGCGCGGAGAACGCGCTCAGGACATGGGATTGCATCGGACGAAAGCGGGTATCAGCGTGGTACTTGGAAAGGCGGCGTTAGCGGGCATTTGCACGCCGCTACTGATGATTTTGCTGATGCCTGCAACCTGGTTTGCGGTGCTCGGCGTTGAGATGACGGAGAGTGCGGAACTGTGGGCGGCGATACTGGTGCTGTTAGCGGCGGGGCTCTTTACCGCGGGGCTCTTTGCCCAATCAACGACTTGGGGACTGTCGCTCCGCGAGGGATTTTCCAAGCCCTTTTTACTCGTTTTTCTGGTGGTCTTTCTCTCGTTGTGGGGATTCGCGCTGAGCGACACTTTGAGAGCCACAGGAGGATTAACGGACATGGGGACGCCCGTTGGATCCCTGCCGTACGTGGCTATTTGTCTGGTGTTATGTTTGCTGACGCTCACTCGGAAGGTCCCGAGCCGCCCCTAGAGTGCGGTTCGGTCCCTTACTGATTTGATTATCCGAGGATTGCCGGCAGCTCCTTGGTCAGCGTCATGCGTTCCTTGACCGCCGCACCGGTCAGCGCAAAGCCTGCGAGCTGCCCCTGAGAGTCGTGGAAAAGAGCCTGAATATCCGGCGCGTCCCCGGTAATCGTCCATTCGCCCTCGGTGTCTTTTGGTGCAGGTGAGACGCAAACCGGGCAGGCGGGAGTTTTGATCGTGACTGGCATTGCGGGATAGCTAACCTCTGTGGGTGTTCCCGCAAGGGTTGCAGCTAACGCTCGGCCCGCCGCGAGCAGGGGCGCCACATAGACCAACACATGGCCAGCCACCTCGGCACAATCTCCCAACGCGTAAATGCCCTCAGCGCTGGTCTTCAAGAACCGATCAGTTTTAATGCCGCGGCCTACCTCAATGCCTGCCGCCGCTGCCAGCTCGGTGCGAGGCCGTACGCCGACGGCAGATAACACCGCATCGGCGCATATGGTGTCGCCGTTATTGAGAGTCACAGCATAGCCCTCAGGGGTTTTGTTTACCTCGGTAGCCAGCGGGCCGAAATGAAAGGTCGCTCCCTTGGCTTCCAGTGCCGCTTGAACCGCTCGTCCCGCAGGTTCGGGGAGTAGGGTTGGAAGGCACCATCCCATGGGATCAACTGCTTCTACCTCAAAACCCCCGTTGAGAAGGTCGTTGGTAAACTCGCAGCCGATAAGGCCCGCCCCAATGACGGCGACCTTCTTGGCCCCGTCAGCGGTGAGTTTGTCGCGAAAAACTCGATAGTCATCGAGATCATTAACTCCCATGACTTCGCTTGCTGCATCGCCCCCCATCGGCGGACGAATTAGCTCTGCGCCCAGCGTGAGCACGAGCTCGGAGTAGGGTACCCGTTCCCCAGAATCGAGAAGCACGCACTTCTCGGAGGGTTTAATGCTCGCCACGCTGGTCCGGCTACGAAGGGTAATCCCGAGCTGCTCGGCCATTGCCTCGGCAGTCTGGGTGGCCAGCTTGTCCGCTGAGAGGTCTTTGGTGAAGCCTGTGGAGATCATGGGTTTGGAGTAGTTCTCACCCCCATCCCGGGTGACGAGGGTCACGGGAGTGTCGGCATCCAGTTTTCGCAACGCACTGACCAAGCCGTAGCCACCAAGCCCCGAGCCGATTATGACGATATGGCGGCCGCCGGCAGCCTCTGCTGCGTCGGTCGCCGCGACTGTCTCGCTGCTCTTATCCTCCCCCACCGGTTCATCTTCTGACCCGGCGATCAGTTCAAAATCTTCCTTGCCCACGCCGCAATCTGGGCAGAGCCAGTCATCGGGCACATCTTCCCACTTGGTGCCAGCAGGGATGCCGTCCTCTGGCCATCCGTCTTTTTCGTCGTAGATTAGGCCGCAAACAATGCATTCCCAGCGTGCCATGTGATCTCCTCGGTGGGTTGGGGGGCGTATTGTCCCGTGACCAGGCCCTTGCGTCATAACGCTTGTGGACTAGTGGGGCAGGGGTGTGAGGGGCGCGATTATAGCGGTTTCGCCAGCGGGTGCTAGCGGCTATTTCCCGGTGACCTAGCGGGTTTCCTGAAACAACTCCCTGCCAATGAGCATTCGTCGGATCTCCGAGGTGCCGGCGCCGATCTCGTAGAGCTTGGCATCTCTCAGCAGGCGTCCGGTCGGGTACTCGTTGATGTAGCCGTTGCCACCCAACAATTGAATGGCATCAAGGGCACACTTGGTTGCCATCTCGGCGGTGTAGAGAATCACTGCGGCGGCATCCTTGCGGCTGTCCTCCCCTCGATCAAGGGCCGAGCCCACTGCATAAAGGAACGCGCGACTCGCCGAGGTGAGGGTGTACATATCCGCCAGCTTGCCCTGCACCAATTGAAATTCTCCGATCGGTTGATCGAATTGCTTACGTTGATGCACGTAGGGCACCGTGACGTCGAGGCAGGCCTGCATGATGCCCACTGGTCCACCTGAGAGGACGGCGCGCTCGTAATCGAGACCGGACATCAGAACCGCGACTCCTCGATTTTCCTCCCCAAGAATATTTTCCTGGGGCACTTCGCAATCCTCGAAGACAAGCTCACAGGTGTTGGATCCCCGCATGCCAAGTTTGTCGAGTTTTTGGGCCCTTGAGAAACCCGGAAAGTCTCGCTCCACAATGAAAGCTGTGATGCCTTTGCTACCTGCGTCGGGCGTGGTTTTCGCGTAGATCACATAGGTGTCCGCGTCGGGCCCGTTGGTAATCCACATCTTGTTGCCATTCAAAATATAGCGATCACCTTTTTTGTCGGCCCGAAGCTTCATGCTGACGACATCAGAGCCTGCACCGGGCTCGGACATGGCAAGGGCGCCCACGTGTTCACCGCTGCAGAGCTTGGGCAGATATTTTGCTTTCTGCTCCTGGGTGCCATTTTTCTGAATCTGGTTGACACACAGATTGGAGTGGGCGCCATATGAGAGTCCTACGGCAGCCGAGGCCCGGGACAGCTCCTCCATCACGACGCTGTGTGCGAGGTACCCCATGGCACTACCACCGAACTCTTCGCTGGCGGTGATGCCGAGAAGGCCGAGATCACCCAGTTTTTTCCAGAGATCCATAGGGAAGGTGTTGTCGCGATCGATACCACCAGCCCGGGGAGCCACCTCTTTTTGACAGAATTGGTGCACCAGATCCCGGAGCTGGCCGATCTCCTCACCAAGTCCAAAGTTAAGGGTGGGGTAGGGGGTATTCACAATGGTGTTCCTGTTCTAGTGCGTCGATTCGCTTGCTATATGGTTAATGGCTCGTGTAGAGAGAATATCAAACGCTAGTCCTTTGAGCGTGCTTTCAAACTTTCAAGACGCGCAGTCATCTGACCAAAATCTGCCTGAGACAGATAGGCGATTCCTCGCTCGCCCTCCAGGGCAAGTGCCTCGCCGAGGGCTAGTTCAGCTCCATCATTCATCAGGGCACGCATCGCCTTCATCGTCCCTGGATTTGACTCGGCAATCTGCTTGGCTGTTGTTAGCGCGGCGTCGAGGAGAGTATCAGCGGGGCAGACCTTATTGACCAGCCCCCAGTCGGAGGCCTGCTGGGCGGAAATGAAATTCCCCGTGAAGCTAATCTCCCGCGCGCGGTTTGCGCCAACCAAACGACTGAGCTTCTGGGACAACCCCCAGCCGGGCAGTAATCCAACCCGCGCGTGGGTGTCGGCAAAGCGAGCGGTATCCGCTGCGTATAGAAAGTCGCAGGCCAGGGCCAGCTCAAAGCCACCGGTCACTGCCGCGCCGTTGACCGCCCCGATAACAGGCTTACCACAGTCTCGCAGCGCCACTACAAGAGGCGATTCGGTGCCCATGCCCCCGTCGGTCAGAACGTCTGGAGAGGTAGCAAGCTCTTTCAAATCAACACCTGCACAGAAAGCCCGGCCTGCCCCGGTGAGGACGATGGCGCTAACGTCATCTCTGGCTGCGAGTGTGTTGAAAGTGTTAACGATATCGAGACTCAAGGCCCGGTTCAGTGCGTTGTAGGCGTCGGGACGATTTAGGGTGACAGGGCAACCCCATCCGTCACCTCGAGTAGCACTAAGTTGGACGTAACGATGGCAGTATTTTTGTCAGTCATTCTCGCTTCTCATCTCTAGTAGGCTGGGGGTGAACCTGCCTCGGCTAGGCCGACCTATTTAATTTCAGATTAGGGTTTCACTTTGGTTTGACGGGGGCGACCGGCACCATAGCAAAATGGCAGGGTTCAAGGCTATGGATTCACCTCCAAGGTGCTTTGCCCTCCTAAGTGCTGCGTAATGCCCAACGGGCAGGAGTGCGGAGCCGTGTTTCGATGCCTAAGGGGTGGCAGCCGCCGCCGGTATGCAGGGTCACGCTGTCGCTAGATACGCATATCTGCTAGCTTTCGTGACTTTTTACCGTTTAAATGTAAATTCCATTTACATTATAAATGACCTATAACAGTTAATTACAAGCCAGCCCGCTGGAATGTAGCCACTAAAAATTATAAATGAGGTGACACACATGTCCGTAGTTCAGAAGCGCCTGCCCCTCGCGGCGGCGGTTGCCACTCTAATATTTTCGGGTCAAGTCGGCGCACAAGCCCTTGAAGAAGTTATCGTGACGGCGCAAAAGCGTGCTGAAAACCTGCAGGACGTACCCATCTCGGTTACGGCAATGGATGGTGAAAAGATCCAAGATAACACCATCATGAATTTTTCAGCCCTCGCGGACTTCGTCCCCAGCTTGCATATTGCTGAAGCCTCAGTGAATACGAACATTTACATGCGCGGGATCGGATCGGGTAACAACCGCGGTTTCGAGCAGTCGGTGGGTATGTACCTTGACGGCGTGTATCTGGGTCGTGGGCGTCAGTACCGGTCTGCGCTGCTCGACGTTGAGCGTGTTGAGGTGCTGCGCGGTCCCCAGGGTACCCTGTTTGGTAAGAATACGGTTGCCGGCGCGATCAATATCTCCAGTGCCTCTCCCATTGTGGGAGATGGGCCTTCTGGTGAAATCAATGCGTCGGTGGAGGAAAATGGCGGTGCCATTTACGAAGGCTTTGTCCAAGGCGGAGGTGACACCCTCGCCGTGCGCGCTGCGTTCCGCTACCGCGAGACCGACGGCTATGTTTACAACGCGTATCTTGACGAGAATGAAGGTGCTATCGAGGAGACAGGTGGTAGGCTGACCGTGGTTTGGGAGCCGACAGACAGCTTCTCTGCCAACTTCAAGTATACCAACATGCAGCGAGATCGCGTTGGCTCAAACAGTGCTTCGTGGCTCTACTTGCAGGAGCCTGAGAGAAGTGACCCGACTCCTGGCGTTGGTGTATCCCAGCGAACCGCCTTCGCATCGATCGCTTACCTGCTCATGGATGTGCATTTCCCCGACTTCCCTGATATCGCAGGCGCAGATTTCACCACCTACAAAGACAACGGCTACGGCCGAAGCAAAGACGACGGTATTGGCATCGGTCTCCGACCTGATTCCAGCGAAGATGAATTGGAGAACTACTCGTTGAACATGAGCTGGGAGATCGGTGGCGGAACACTGTCATCCGTAACCGGTATCGCAAAGTACGAGTACTTCGATGACGTCGACGTAGACTGGTTGCCGCTGCAGTTTATCGACCGCTCCGACCAGCATGATTTTGATCAGTTCAGTCAGGAGATCCGATGGGCAGCTGACGTCGGTGATCGGTTCAATTACACCGTCGGTGCCTACTATGACGATAACGAACTGGATATGAAAGGCCAGGTGCAGGTGGATACCAACTTCGATGGCTTAACGCCAGCGACTTTGGGTGCGCCCAACCTGCTTCTTTTGCTGGGTTTGCCCGGCGGCTACAACGCTAACCAGATTTCGCGTAACCATGACTTCAACCAGACAACAGAGTCGTGGGCCGTGTTCGCACAAGGCACCTTTGAGCTTACGGATAGCCTCCGTGTGACCGCAGGCCTTCGATACACGGAAGAGGAAAAGGAAGCGGTCAGCGATCAGAAGCTGGGGGATAGCAACTGCGGCATGTTCGGCGTGCCTGATACGTCCTTACCAGGCTGTGAGAATGGCTATGGGTACGGTCTGGCTGTTGTTCAGAATGTCACGTTCAACACGTATAACAAGTATTGGACAGGAACGCGAAAAACTGACGATCTCTCGCCCTCAGTCAACGTGCAATGGGATATGAGCGATGACTCAATGCTCTACGCGAGTTTTTCACAGGGCTTCAAGTCCGGAGGCTTCAGTGCTACTGACGATGGAGAGCCCGGTGATTATGCGGTTTCGCAGCTTTCGCCACCGGGCGCCATCTCGACCGTGCCAAATCAGGACTTCGAGTTTGACGATGAATCGGTGGACGCCTTTGAGGTCGGCGGTAAGCACGAGTTCCTCGACGGCGCGATGCGTCTGAACTGGGCGGCGTTCTACTCCGAGTACGACAACCTGCAAACCACTATCTTTAACGGTACCAGTTTCTCGGTTAAAAATGCGGCCTCTTCGACCGTACAAGGCTTAGAAGTTGACTGGTTATTCCAGCTCAGTGACGCTATCCGCGTGGGCGCGAACTTTGCCTACTTGGATGCAACTTACGATGACTTTAGGGACGGTCAATGTACCGCCCTTCAGCTCGACGCTTCCAGACCTGGTCCAGGTCTCCCGGTAACCTGTGGAACCCCTGCAGCGCTTGCTGATCCTAACCCAGGCCCTTACAGCGTAAATGACATCTCAGGTTACAGAACACTGTATGCCTCTGAGTGGAGCGGTAATGCCTTTATCGACCTGCGTATGCCAATTGGCGGGATGGAGCTTTTCGGTGGTCTCGACCTCAACTATCGTAGTGAGTTTGACTCGGCGGGTGACGCAGACCCCATCGACGTCATCCCCTCTTACACCAAGGTTAATGCCCGTATCGGCCTAAGCGGCGATTACTGGGAAGTGATGGCCTATGGACGTAACATCTTCGACGAGGTTGCCTATCAGCAGAGCTTTGATACCCCGATTCTGGCAGGAAGCCACACTCGTTTCATGGACGAGGGTGCGGTGTTCGGTGTGCGTGGTACATTGAAGTTCTAAGTCGATTGGACAGCGCTGGCCTTTGTGCAAGGCGCGATCAAAAAAGCCCGCGGTTGCGGGCTTTTTTTGTGCCAGCCTGACCGTGCCTCTGGTCGCTAGCAATCAGGTCAAGGATTTGAAAAGTCGGGAAGTTTTCTATCTCAGTTGCAGTCGCTAGTGGCGTTGGGAGTCTCGCTCTTCGCGCAGCAGTGACCGACGAATCTTCCCCGCATCGTTACGTGGCAGTGCATCAACGATTTCGATTGTTCTGGGTACTTTGTATCGGACTAGTTGCTCCGAGCAGAGCGCAAAAAGTTCCTCCAAGGTTGGAAGATCATTTGGATTAAACCCTTCAACGATGGCGTGAACCCGTCTTCCAAGATCCTCGTCCTTGAGACCCACCACCGCGACGTCTTTCACTTTGGGGTGCTGACTGATGACGGCTTCGACCTCGGCGGGATAAATATTGGCGCCCCCCGAGATGATTAGGTCGGTGCGTCGATCAGCGAGGTATAAATAACCCTCCTCATCGAGCCAGCCTAGGTCACCAACGCTGGTAAAGCCATCGTTGATGCTCTCCAGTGATTGGGCTCCTCGATATTCGCACGGGGGCGCGGCCCCGGCCATTCGGGTAAAGATCTCGCCTACCTCACCCTGGGGTAGAGGTTGTCGATGTTCATCGAGTATCAGGACCTCGGTACCCACGGGTTTGCCAACGCTGCCACGATGGGAGAGCCACTCTTCGCCGTCAATGATGGTGAGGCCATTCGATTCGGTTGCGGCCCAGAGCTCGAGAACGGCGCTACCGCCAAGCTTCTCAATAAAACCTTCCTTCGCCCACGCCGGGCAGGGGGCGGCGAGGTGCCAGGCGATACGTACCGAAGACAGGTCTGCTTCATGCCAGCGGGGTTCCCGCAGGAGTCGCTGCATCATCGTGGGAACCAGATTAAGTACCGTGGGCTGATGTCGTTCGATAGTTTCCAAACAGGACTGTGCATTGAAGCGCTCATTGAGCAGTAGCCGTCCCCCTCGCAACAACATATTGATCGAAAACCAAAAGGGTCCGTTGTGATACAGAGGCCCCGGTGAATACTTGAGATCCGAGGGCTCGAAGCGCATCAGCATCGGAATGATGGGGTTCTCTGGATCGAACAGGGCGTCTCCTGTGGTGACAATGAGCTTAGGTTTACCCGTAGACCCACCGGAGGCCAGAGCCTTGGTGGGATTGCTGATTCGTCGAGAAATGGGCTGCTCACGCTTTTCAGTGCTGTCAACGGTCGATTTCGCGTTCCGAAGTGAGTCTATGTTGAGGCATTGGTTGGTGGTTAACGAATTGCTAATAACGGCTTTGGCTTCAGCTAGCTCGAGCAAGTGACCGAGTTCTGTCTCTGGCAGCCGATTGCTCACGGGCATCGGCGTGCCACCCGCCTTAAAAATACCAATCGCCGCGGCGATGAACTCATTGGATGTAGGTAAATGGATGGGTACAAGGTCACCAACGGTGATCCCTTGCTCGACCAGCGTACGACTAATACGGCCAGACCAGTCGGTTAACTCCGCTCTGGTGATGGCATCCTCGTTTCCTTCCCGGTCGATGGTGGTAACCACCGTTTCTGAAGGAACTCGTTGGGTGAAGCCATCAACGATCTCGCCAACGGTTTGTAATTCGATTGTTGGTGGCTCAGAGGACATAGGCTCTTCTTCGTTATTAGCTTGTCGCGAGTGTATCTACTTTCAATCATAGCGCCTACGGCAGACGTAGGTTGCTTCTTTATAGATAGCTGGCACACTGCGCGTCCTCACGCTTCAAGAGGCCTTTTAACGGTGGATCCCCTCAGTCAGGCGGTTGTTGGTGCCGCAGTACCTCAGTCCTTTGCCCCCAAGCAACACATAGGGACTATCACTCTACTAGGTGCCCTGGCGGGGATGGCCCCTGATTTAGATGTGCTCATACGGTCTTCTACGGATCCTTTGCTGTTTCTTGAATACCACCGGCAGTTCACCCACTCCTTTATCTTTATTCCCCTTGGTGGCTTGATCTGCGCGCTTGCCTTTTGGCCATTTGTTAGAAAACGAATGCGTTTCCGGCACATCTATGTTGTTACCACAGCGGGCTATGCGACCCACGGGTTACTCGATGCCTGCACCACCTACGGAACCCTGTTGCTCTGGCCCTTCTCCCTAGAGCGCGTTGCTTGGAACACGATTGCGGTGATTGATCCCCTGTTCACGATACCGCTGCTGGCCTTCATCGTGGCGGGTGTCAGCCGTCGATCGTCCGCTTGGCCCCGATTCGGGCTGGTGCTTGCCCTGTGTTATCTGGGCTTGGGGTACGTGCAGCGCGACCGTGCAGAGGCGGTAGGTGAACAACTTGCCTCGAGCAGGGGGCATCACGACGTGGCGGTTTCAGCAAAACCCACCCTCGGCAATGTATTGTTGTGGAAAGTCATTTACCGTCACGAGGGGCGTTTTTGGGTGGATGCAGTGCGCGTCGGTGTGATGGGAGGAGAACCGCAGGTTTATCCCGGCGGCTCAGTTGCCATGCTGGATCGCGCCAGCCAGTTTCCCTGGTTGGAAGACGATTCCCAGCAGGCAGAAGACCTTGCGCGCTTCGATTGGTTCTCTAGCGGCTACCTGGCTCTGGATAACCGTGATGCCAACAGAGTGATCGATATGCGTTACTCGATGCTACCCAACGAGATTGATGGACTCTGGGGCATTCGGCTGAACAAGACGGCAGGGCCTGCTACTCATGTCACCTATGAGGTTAAGCGCAGCGTGGATAAAACACGTTTCGACAACTTGCTCGTGATGCTCAAAGGACAGGATGCATCCTCAATCAGCGGCGGGGACGCTGATTGAGGTGTTTGTGCTGAAAAGCTTCAGCCATTTTCTGACTGGTAGTGGGCCATAAGAATTTCAGCGACCTCGGGTCGAGAAAACTCGGGGGGTGGTGCGATTCCCTCACTCAGCATCTCGCGCACCTTGGTGCCCGATAGCAGAATGAAATCCTCTTTGTCGTGGTCGGGGGCCTCATTCATCATGACCACACGATCAAGCTTCTTAGACCAAGCCGTGTGGTCCGCCTTGAAGATGGCGATTTCAAGGGCGTCATCCGGGACCTCATTATCAAAGATTGTCTGCGCGTCGAAGGGGCCGTAAAAATCTCCGACTCCCGCGTGATCCCGTCCCACAATGAGATGGGTTGCCCCCATGTTCTGACGGAAGACGGCGTGTAGCACCGCCTCTCTGGGTCCCGCATAGAGCATGTCAAAACCATAGCCACTGACCATGACACTGTTGGGGGGGAAGTAAACCTCCACCATCTTGCGAATACAGGCATCGCGGACATCCGCTGGAATGTCCCCGGCTTTAAGCTTTCCAAGGAGCATGTGCACGATACAGCCATCCGCCTCAAGCCTTTCCATGGCCATACGGCACAATTCCTCGTGAGCCAAATGCATGGGGTTGCGGGTTTGGAAGGCGACGACTTTCTCCCAGCCACGCTCTTCAATTTCTGCGCGAATGTCGTAGGCCGTCTGAAAGGTGTCCGGGAAATCGGTCGCAAAGTAGCTGAAGCTCAGCACGTCGATGGGCCCAGATAAGAGAGTTTTGCCGAGAGAGGTAAATGTACTGACTCCCGGGTGACTTGGCTCTTGCGTACCGAAAATACAACCTGCCATACGCTGAATTTCTTCATCCGAGACGGTCTCAACCGCGTCAACCTGCATGATCGCTATGACGGGTTCGCCCTCGACGTTGGGATCCCGAAGGGCGATACGGTCACCCGGTTTGGCCGTTGTGTTCTCGACCAAGTTCACGATGGGGACGGGCCAAAACAAGCCATCGCTGGTCCTCATGGTCTCGGCTACCGACATGGCGTCCTCAAGGTTCATGTAGCCTGTCAGGGGGTTGAAGTAGCCGGCACCTAACATGACCGCGTTTGCCGCCGCCGCAGAACTCAGCAGTAACGAGGGAAGGGTTTGGGCTTCGGCGACTAACGCGGCTCTGGCCGTCTCTTCACGGACGTAAAGAGGATTTAGCTTGTCGGATCCATGGGGATTTATCACAAAGGTTTCTCCGGGTTAGGAAGGAAGGATGTTCTGTTTTGTGAGGTACTCGAGTAGGAGATCAACCTCTTCTTGTAGCGTCATCTGATCGGTATGCAAATGTATCTCGGCGTTCTCAGGGGCCTCATAAGGATCATCGATACCAGTAAAATTTTTGATCTCCCCAGCGCGGGCTTTTTTATACAAGCCCTTCGGATCGCGTTTTTCTGCTTCATCGAGCGAGCAGTCAACAAACACCTCGATAAAGGACATGCCAGCCTCTTCGTGGAGTGCTCGCACCTTATCGCGGTCTTCTCTATAGGGGCTGATAAAGCTGGTGAGGGCGATAACGCTTGAGTCCACAAAGAGCTTTGCGATTTCGCCAATGCGGCGAATATTTTCGGTGCGGTCTTCTGCAGAGAATCCGAGGTTCTTGTTGATACCCAAGCGGATATTGTCACCATCGAGGCGATAGCTCAGGTGGCCACGCTCAAACAGGGCCTCTTCAAGCGCAACGGCAATCGTACTTTTCCCGCTACCGGAGAGCCCCGTAAACCAGAGGGTCGCGCCTTTCTGATTCATGAGTCGATCGCGATCATCGCGACTGATTTCCCCGTCATGCCAGTGGACGTTGGTTGCTTTTTGCTCGGTCATGAAAGTCTTCCTGTTGTCGATGGCTTGGTATAGCTCGCGATGGCTAGGTATAGCTCGCGCATCCCTGAGCCCAGCTGGATTAAAGGGCGGGAGTGTAGAGGGTTTATATGTACCTTAAAAACGGGTTTAATTAATACAAATAACCAGTTATTTAGGTATATTGGTCATGGTGAATGGAAGCACAAGTCAGGACAGGCCGCGGTTTAGTCTCAGGCAACTGGAAATCGTGCTGGGGGTCGTGAGCGAAGGCAGCACCGCGGCTGCGGCTGAGAAACTACATTTATCCCAATCCGCGGTGAGCGCCGCTTTAAAAACCCTGGAGGATACTTACGGCGTTGCACTGTTTGATCGGGTGGGGCGACGATTAGTGCTCAACCGAGTCGGTGAGCGCCTGCGGGAGGGTGCATCGGCACTGCTTGAGCATGCCCGTGAATTTGAGCAGCTCATTGCCGGTCACCAAGATATTGGCGATCTCACTATTGGTGCCAGTTACACCATTGCCAACCATTTGGCGATCGACTACCTGTCTCAATGGCTGGAGCGGTATCCAGAGGCTCGGGTGGATATCGTACCGGGTAATTCACCGGACATCGTCAATAAGGTGATAGAGCAGCAGGTTGACATCGGGCTGATCGAAGAGGAAGTCAGTCATCCTATGCTCACCCTGACTCCCTGGTTAGAAGATGAGCTTGTTGTGTTCTGTAGTCCTGACCATCCCCTGGCGCCGCGCGGGGCGCTCACGGAGAAAGACCTTTTGCGGGAGCGTTGGATTTTACGAGAGGAGGGCTCCGGTGCTAGACAGCGCTTTGACCAAACCTTTTCAACATTGCTGCCGAAACTGGAGTTGTTTCTGGAGTTTCGACACAACGAGCCGATCAGGAGAGCTGTGGAGCAAGGCATGGGCATTGGCTGTCTCTCAGAAAAGGTATTGGCGTCTCATTTTGAAAATGGAGCCCTGGTGCCTTTGCGGTTACCCCCAATCTATCGAATGCAGCGGCGATTTTTTATTTGCACCCGGCGAAAAGACTTCGAGCGCGCTGCCGTCGCGTCTTTTACAGACTTGTGTCTAGCTTCCTAGGCGTTTCGTGTCTGGCGGCAACCTACTGTCTTGAAATGATGGGCAAGCAGCGAGGGCGCTTGTCGAACTAGACGCCAATAGAGGGCATACTGCGATTCTTGGCCACATACCTTTGGGAGAAATTGAATGGGGGATCTCTACGAGGAATTGAGAGTTCGTTTGTCTCACGATCTGATGCAGGTGGCCTTACGAGCCTTGCTACTCATTTTGATGCTTTGGATTTGTCTCAAGCTGTTCTTACCCTTCGCGCCGTTACTTGTTTGGTCGCTCATTCTCGCGGTAACGCTATACCCCGTTCAGCAAAAGTTGGCGCGTCAGCTGGGGAACAGCCCGCGGTTATCTGCCTCTATTATTGCGATCCTTGGTCTTCTTTTACTTGGAGTTCCCTCCATCATGCTGGGGGTCCCACTCATTGAGCAATTGATCAGTTCCCTTATCGACTGGCGTAACGAAGGCCGCTCGATCCCTGCCCCGGATGCCTCGGTTAAGGACTGGCCTCTTATTGGATCCGCGCTCTACGAGGCGTGGTTGGCAATTTCTGACAATTTACAAGGGTACCTCCGGTCTCATGCGGATGAGGTTCGCGCGGCGTTGAGCCGCGTCGTGAGCGGAACTGGCGGTGTTATTACCACGGTGCTGACTTTCGCAGGTGCCTTGGTTATCGCGGTCGTCATCATGGTTTATGGCGAGCAATCCAGTCATGGGGCTCGTCGTATTGCCGTTACTTTGGTGGGTGGTGAGCGCGGTGACAATTTGCAGCGTCTGGCTGTGGCGACGATTCGCTCGGTGGCTGCAGGAGTAATCGGCGTGGCATTCGTTCAGGCTATGTTGCTGGGCTTTGGCTTTCTTTGGGCTGAGCTTCCCGGAGCGGGGGTCTGGGCGCTGGTGGCCCTTGTTCTGGGAATCATACAGCTACCCGCGATTCTGATAGTCCTGCCAGTACTCGGCTGGCTTTGGGGATTCCATGGGGGAGATGTCGTTAGTACTACCATGATGACTGTCTATTTTGTTGTCGCAGGTCTATCCGATAACATCATGAAGCCACTATTGTTGGGGCGCGGCGTTGAAGTGCCCATGCCTGTCGTTTTGTTAGGAGCTTTGGGTGGGATGATCTGGATGGGCCTTATTGGACTTTTTCTGGGGTCCGTTATTCTCTCAGTGGGATATCAGTTATTTTGGGCATGGGTAGCACAGGAGTCAGGGCTCTCTGACCCCTTCGGCGATATCACTGATGCCGACTCATCCAGCGATGGGTCGCGTCAAACCCAAGCTCAGTAACCAGTAGGGGAACGCTCTCGAACAATGACGTTGTTTGCGATAACCGTTGGCTTTTTCGCGATGATGGGCTGCCTTTTGGTCCAGGGCGTGCTACTGCTGATCGCAACCCGCCATTACTATGACCACACCGGCATTATAGAAAACTCCACGCAACTTCGTTCTATCCTATTGATTTTTCAGGTTATGGTGATGCTAGTACTTGGAAATCTTTTGCAGGGCGCCCTCTGGGCCCTGCTGTTCATGGGGCTCGGTGAGTTTCATCAGTTTCGCGAGGCGTATTATCACTCGCTCGTTAATTTCGCGACCCTCGGTTACGGAGACATCGTGATGAGTGATCGTTGGCGACTTCTCGGGCCGATCCAGGCGATTAACGGGGTGCTCATGATCGGAATCAGCACGGCCGCGATCACAACGGTGGTGCAAGATGCGCTGGAGAGACGTGCGCATTTGAAGTCGGGCTCAGAGCCTGGTTAGGGAGTCATAGCCCTTAGCTCGCCATCGACCGGTAAAACTCAGCATCTATCTTTTCGCCTCGACTAGCCAACGCGTGAGACGCTCTTGTCGGATGGGCTGAACTGGCCTTGGGGGAGAGTCGTAAAAGAGTCATCGAAGCGTCGTTAACGCCGACAGAAGGACTGGCAATGACCCTATCTCGAAGACTACCGGCTATCGCATTTTCCGCCGCGATCATGTTGCCTTTCGCGGGTGTTATAAGCGGTTGCTCGGCTCCGCCTTTACGTCTCGTGGAGGGGGCCTCTATTGCAACCGACTCTGGTGTCGTCAATGGTTTGGCGACGGATAATCATCCTGTTATTCGATGGCTCGATATCCCCTACGCGCAGCCCCCCGTGGGTGAGCTTCGCTGGAAAGCACCAAGACGAATCCTCGACAGTCATAATGAGCCGTTGGCGACACGTAATGGGGTCATGTGCGTTCAAATTTCGGGAGAAATTTCCGGAACAGCGGGTGAAGAAAGACCTGTCGGAGATGAAGATTGTCTATACCTCGATGTAGTTGCACCCGCAGACTTTTCAAGCAAAGTCTATCCGGTGATGTTCTGGATTCATGGCGGTGGTAACACCTCCGGGACCAAGGACACCTACGATTACAGCGCACTGGCAGCGCGAGAACAGGTGGTTGTGGTGTCCGCAAATTACCGGTTGGGACCTTTAGGCTGGTTAACACATCCCTCGATTCAGGGCGATGCGGTAGACCTGAATCGGACATCAAACTTTGGTCATCTTGACCTGATTGAGGCGCTGGCATGGGTGCAGCGAAATATCGCAGCGTTTGGCGGCGACCCTGACAACGTCACCATATTTGGCGAGAGTGCTGGTGGCCATAATGTCTACGCTCTTCTGGCCACTCCATTGGCCGATGGTTTGTTTCACAAGGCCATATCCCAATCGGGCTACACGACAACCGTGTCCCCTCGACAAGCGATTAATGCAAAAGGCGAATTTCCTGAAATAGACAGAGGCGCCTGGGCGTTGATCGAGGAAGCTGGCGTGGATCCATCTAGTGCCACCGGTGACGCACTTCGCCAGATAGCGGCCCACGATTTAATCGCCGCGTACTATCGTCTGGAGAAGGATCATATCGCTCCGCTGACCACAGCTGACGATATTGTGATTCCTGGTGTGGGTCTTGCGGCAGCCCTTGCCGACCCTGTCTTGGCTAAACGCATTCCTGTTATTGCGGGGTCTAATCGGGATGAAGTGACCCTTTGGCACGGGCTCAACCGCTATTTCGTGGATGGACAGTCGTTATTATTCGGCTTCGGGCCACCGAAGATGCGCCTGCGGGATCCTGACAAGTATCACTACTGGATTGATTTGCGCTCAAGGGGGTGGAAGGCGCGAGGTGTGGATGCGCCTTTGAGTAGCTTACGTGCTGCCGGTTATACAGCTACCTGGGCGTACCGATTTGATTGGGATGAAACGGCGGATAACTGGTTTGTGCCATTTTCGTCAATTCTCGGCGCAGCCCATGCTGCTGAAATTGCCTTCGTCATGGGTGCGCCAATGTACGGTTCGATTGGGAGTTACATGTATCCGGACTCGGATTCCGCCAGAGAATTAACCGACGTCATGATGGGCGCGTGGGGCAATTTCGCGCGGACCGGGCGGCCTGGCAAGGTGCGCGGTCATCCGTGGCCGCTGTTCACCCAGGGCGCTCCGCATACACTCATCTTTGACAGCCCTAATAGCGATTGGCTTATGGCAGAGGGGCCAACCTTGGATGGATTGCTCCGCGAGGCAGCGGCGCCGTCCATGCTGACAGATGTTGAAAGGTGTCTGCTGGTTTGGGAACTGGTAACAAATATTGGAAACCCTGCTTACAATGAATACGCCCGCTGGGATAACGGTGCCTGCGAGCAGGTGCGGCCCCGCGAGGAAAAGGCGCGCATCAAAGCGGAACTTACCGAGCTTTATGGCTCGGCCACCTTGCCGTGACTTACTGATTCAATGCGGATAATAGGACTCACGGGCGCGTCGGGGTCGGGTAAATCTACCATCGCCGACGACCTACAGAGGATATGTCTCGCGGACGGCGGGCCTCCCATGGTGACCTTGATGTCAGTCGATAGGTACTACCGGGATCTGTCTCATTTGGCGCTGCCTGAGCGCGAGAAGGTCGACTTTGATCACCCGTCAGCGATTGAGTTTGAGCTTGTCGCCGACCACCTCGCCCAGCTCAGGCAGGGGTTTGCCGTGCCCTGTCCTCGATATGACTTTGCAACGCACTCGAGGGCCGCCGGCACCGATACGATTTTGCCAACCCCGATCATTCTGCTAGAGGGGCTATTGCTTGGTGCATGGGATCAGGTTTCGACTCAGGTCGACTCGCTGGTTTTCGTCGATACTCCTCTAGAGGTTTGTTTGGCGAGACGGTTAAACCGGGATAGTGCAGAGCGTGGGCGTAGCGCGGCCTCTATTATTGAGTTTTGGGAGAGTAGGGCGTTGCCGGGATTCAGAAGCTGGAGTGCTCGTGCCAGATTCGCTGCAGATCTGATTGTCAGCGGCGAATTATCGAGCGGGGTAGCAGCAGAAATTGTGCGCAGAGAGTTACAGATCTAACTCCGCTCCCGCTGTTTGGCGACCCAGGCAAAGTGATTTTTGAGCCCCGGATCTGACAGCAATGACGTCAGTGTGGTGAACTGCTTGCCGAGGGTCATTTCGTCATATCGTTTGTGAATGCCCCTGTGACAGAGGCGACACACCAAGATGCCTTCATTGAGTTGGTCTCGACTGTAATGTCGCTTAAACCAGGCGCGGCGATGCATCTTTTTCGGGATAAGGTGGTGGAATGTCAGCGGCACCCTCCGCTGACAGCAAGTGCAGACCTCTGGCTTGCTGTTAACTGCCAGAACTTCCGGAGGGCTGCAGGCTGGCGGTGACGGCATCGAGTTGAGCACGGAGCATCTTATTGTCAGGCGCCACGTTACTGCTGAACCGCTCAATGACTTCGCCTTCAGGGCTTACCAAATACTTGTAGAAATTCCAGCGCGGATAGCCTTTTGCCTCGCCTAAACCTTTGAAGACAGGGTTTACGTCTCTACCGCGCACTGCGCTTGTTGCAATCATAGGAAAGCTAACCTTGTACTTTTCGTAGCATACTGTGGCGACGTCGCCCTCATCGTTCTCTTCTTGAAAAAAATCATCGCTTGGAAACCCGATTACCACGAGACCTCGATCCCGGTATTCCTGATAGAGAGCTTCGAGGCCATCGAACTGTTTTGTATAACCGCAATTGCTTGCGGTGTTCACGATCAGCAGAGGCTTCCCTTCATAGGCCTCGCAGAAGTTCACGCGCTCTTTTGAGGAGAGCTTTCGCATCTCCGTGTTGAGGAAATCTGGACAGGCCGCTTGGACGGTGGCTATGAGAGCGAAACCCAGAACAAAAATGGTGTGGCGTATGAGCATGACAAAGAGCCTCTTGCGTCGGATTGATTAATCGGTCTGCATCTGACGGTATGCACTAGCCAACTTACGGACGGCAGCTTTCTCTGGATGAGGCGCCGAGGTTGCAAGTCCATCACCTCCGCCAGAAGGTAACGGACTTTACTGGCGCTTGACGTCAAAGGTCTCGCAGAAATTGCTCAAGAACAGAAAGTGTCCAACTCGAATGACATTTGAAGGCAGCCGCATGAGATCCCCAGCGTCCCTTGCCGCTAATGCAGGTGTCCTCGGATTGAATTTCGGGGGCGAGCGCTAGCGTGATCTCGGGATTGGCCTCCGAGACCCGCTTAGCATACAAGGCCCGAGTGACTGGGTCATCGGGGTCCTGGATGATCAACGTCGGGATGCTTAGTGACCCTGCTATGTGGATGGGGTCATTCTGTCCAGAGGGTAAGCCAAAATAATTAACCGCAGACCATGCCATGGGCGAGAAGATCCAAGCTGGCAGGCCAAAATTTACCCACCCCCCCTGAGCCAGCGAGTCAATCAGATTTAATGCAGGATCAAAGAGGATTATTTTATTAACAGCCAACCCCTCGGCCACAGCGCGCAGGGTGACAGCGCCCCCCATAGAAACCCCCATGCCAATTCTCGGTAGTGTTGAAATGCCTTGGTCGTCCAACCAAGCTGCCGTTGCCGCCATATCGCGCCACTCGGTTGCGCCAAATCCAAGTTTGCCATCGGTTTTTGGTGAGTTTCCGTGGTTACGAAAATCAACGGCAATAATTGAGAGACCGCTGTCAATCAGCGCTCGATAGATTTCTAATGAGGGTACGAAGGTAGAGGTTCTGTTCGATCCTGCGCCGTGGGCAAACAACACCACCCCTCGGGGATTCTGTGCCGGCATCCACCAACCTTCCAGCAACAGGCCATCGCTGGGCACCTTGATACTCTCAAATATGATGCCTTCGTCCGCCGGTGTGGAGGTGACGGGATTGTCTTCAATCATCAGTGCGTAGGGCGGAAGTGCCACAACGGACGCAAATACCCAGAGCGCGCTAAGTGCCACACCAGCGGTGGCGACATACCTTCCGAGGCGAAGCAGCATTGCAAGCGTTATACGGAGAGTAGGCGTCGCAGGAGACCGTCGTTGTGACGGTTTCTTTCCCGAAGGAGCAGAAGCTCTTTGATTTCTATATCAATAGCGTCCTCAACCCCCTGTCTAATTCGTTGTTGCTGCCTGAGCGTCAGGGACTTTTCTTTGTGTTGACTGAGGTCAACTGGTGGGCAGAAACCATAGTAGGTCGTCTTTGGTTTGGGTAGTGCAGAGCCCAACATCCCCGCTGGCAAGGGGGGTATCAGATCTTCTCGTACATCTGACGGCAAGAGTCCAAATTGCTCGAGCAGATAAAAGAGCTGTGAGGTCTGTAGTTCACTCGAGGTAAGATATTGATCGTAGTATTCGTCAGGGCCCACCGACGCAAAGGGAACGATGGTGTATCCCTTTTCCGCTGCCAATCGAATGAATCCGTAGCGCTGCCCCCAGTCAACTTGATAGCGCTGCTCGGGTGGCTTGATCGCTTCGCGGGTGCCTCCGGGATACAACAGAATGTCCTTGCCCGCATCCATTAGCGCTCTTACGACCTCTGGTTGACCGTCGACCGCCCCCAGATGGATCACTGCTTGCGCGTAATGTGGGTTACTGAATAGCGTGCGGTCGGCAAGGGGACGAAGGAATCGCCGATAGTCATAGTGCATGAGCAGGTGAAAGGTGAAGGCATCCAGCGCCAGTAGAGAATGGTTGGCGACAAAGAGTGCGGGCCCGCTCGGCAGTTTTTCCAGTCCCACGAACCGGGGTTTGAACCACTTTCTGAGGGCTGCTGCCAAGAGCGTAATGCCGGGTCCCGTGGGCATGGGCACCTTCAAAACAGCATCAATATGATCCTGCAGCTTAGAACGCTCTGGTGGGGGAGTGGCCATCTTGTGGGTGATTGCTGAAAGTCCAATGAAGAGAGAAAAGCGTAGCAGATTGCTGAGGTAAAATAGGGGTGTGTGTGCGTAAGTCACATATTCCGCGTTGTGGAGAGTCCTACGATATGCAAACACCTACAGTCAGGCATTGGGCGCTGCTCGGGTACCTCGTGTTTTTTTGGGGGTTCGCCTTTGGTCTGATCGCCATGGCGCTGGAGGCGTTTCATCCTGTGGCAGTTGTGTGGAGTCGTCTCACGCTGGGTGCTGTGGTGATGCTGCTGATCTTGCGATTGCGGCGGGGACGTATCCCCCTGTCCGGCCGCTGGCCGCTACGCATGGTGCTTCTTTCTGTTACCGGCAACGTTATCCCTTTTACCCTGATTGCATGGGCGGAACAGCGGGTGGCGAGTGGCGAGGTGGGACTTCTGATGGCCTTGATGCCTATCGCTATTTTGGTCATGGGCCATTACTTTCTCGAGCACGAGCGGATGACTCCCTTTCGACTGATTGGTGTCGCGATGGGGTTTGCCGGGGTGGCCCTGTTGATGGGGGATACGGTTTTTGCAGGCAGTGAGCAACAGCGCCTCTGGGGGCAAATTGCGGCGGTCACAGCGACCATGTGCTATGCGATTAATGGCATCTACACCAAGCGTCTGCCGGGTTTCGACCCCGTGGCCATCACCGCGGGCTCGCTTGTCGCGGGATCATTGATCCTGCTGGCGCCGGCGCTTTGGCTACAGGAGTGGAACCATCCCACCCTAAATCCAACCGCCTGGGGAGCTCTCTTGGTTCTCGGGGTTTTCTCTACTGGCGTGGCTACCTGGGTCTATTTCGTGGTGGTATCTGAGGTGGGCCCCGGATTTCTGTCCACAATCAACTATTTGATTCCCGCGCTGGCCTTTACAGTGGGTGTGGTGCTGTTGAAAGAACCGGTTCTAGCTAATCAGCTGGTGGCTCTGGCGGCGATTCTTGCAGGAGTGTGGTTGATTCAGCCGAAGCGACCGCTGTCCGGATAGCGCGTTTCAGCTGCGGGCGGCGGCCTATCGCGGCAAGTCGAACCTGGTGCGCAGGAACTTGGCCACGCCGTCCTCGTCGTGGTGACCGATCACCTCGGTTGCAGCGTCTTTGACTTCATCATCCGCGTTGGCAGTGGCATATGCCTCGTTAGACACAGCAAACATGCTCAAATCGTTATCACCATCGCCAAAGGCTATTACGTGGTCCATGTTCAAATCGGCGCGGAGTGCTTCAATGCCATTGCCCTTGCTGCCATGGCTGTGGTGGATATCTACCCAGCAGAGATTTTTCTTTTGAATCGCTGTTCCCGTGTAGGCCACCAGAGAGCTCTCGTTTTCAATGGATTGGATAACAGCTTGGACTGCCTCTGCGGGCCCCATGCTGCTCACATTGATAACGTGTGCGGTATCGGGCATCGCTTTCAGAGGTTCTAGGGGTAGATGGCGTTCATCCTCAAATAACTGGGCCAGTCTATTTTCTGCTTCACTCTTAAGAGGACCGTGATAGACCGCGTGATGGTTGTTTTCCTCCAGCGTGAAAACAAAGGGCGTAATGTCCTGCATGGTCATCGACGCAATAACGTGCCGGACCTCCTGCTGGGTCAGCAGATGACTGTGGCTGTAGCTCCGCTGCTGTGGGCACCATATGACAGCGCCATTTTTCAGGATGTGGGGGAGGGCAAACCCATGCGCCTTAATAGGGCCAAGGGCTGCTTGCAGGGTCCTCCCTGTTGCCACCGTGTAGGCAATGCCGGCCTTGCGCATCAGGGTCAGCGTCTCAGCGGTGTATGGAGTAATTGCAGAATTCGCATCCAGCAATGTCCCGTCCATATCGAAAACGACTAAGGTCATCTGACCCCCTTTAGTAGACTGCTCAGCCACCGCCGTTGTTGGTTATACGGCAGACTGATGCGCGTTCTCCCCCTAGTGGGCGGTGGGTTGTAGATCAGACGCCAGCGAATCGCGGATGGTGCCCGCCACCTCAAATTTCTCGATGGGGTAGCCTGCATGATCAATGCCTGCATAGAGCGCAGCGCCACCAATTAGCGTGGTAATTTGCTCTTGATTGAGCTCAAAGCGTAAAAAGTGAACCGAAGAGGTCTTCTCCTCATTTTCACGCTCAAGATCCTCGTCGGCTATCGGATAGATTCGATCCAACTCAGCGACCTGAAGCCACACAACATCCTCGATACCTTTCATTTCACGCAATCGTTGTGCACGTTCCACAGGGTCGCCAAACTCGATCATAAAGGTCGACTTCCAGTTGTGGCCGTCAGGAATAAGCGGGTTGTAGGCATTGAGTTCGTCTTCAATCCCGGCCGCCTCAAAGGTTTTTTCAATCCGCAACATTTCCTGGATTTGGTAGCGAATAGTCGTGATGTCCTCGAAGTAGAGGCGGGCATGTTTGCCCAGTGCAAGTTGCCGAGTTTTCTTATGCGCCATGACTTCGGCGCGAAACTCGTCGCGGCGTGTAGCGTATTCTTCCAGTGACCATAGGTCAGCGCGAGTAAGTTGTGTCATCGTGAGGGTTCCTCTCTACCTTTTAAACTAGAGTCCATAAGCCATGCGCAGCAGCGTCATGGGATGCAGGGCCGCGTCAACATTGTCAGCCAGACTGGCGATTTGACTGCCAGCCATGGGGCAGTCGCTAATAAAATGATCAGGATTTTGTGCGTCCACTTTCTTTACGGTTGGCCGCGCAATCTTCACCGATTTATCGTGAGTCTCCTTCTTGACGGCATAGGTCCCATCGTGACCTGAGCAGCGTTCATGAGCGATGACCTCGCTACCCTCGACAAGTGCAAGAATGTCTCGGGTCTTTAAACCGATGTTCTGCACCCGCTGGTGACAGGCCACTTGGTAAGCAACGTTACCGATGGCATTGGGAAAGCTGGTGTCGAAGTGCCCGGCCTTGTGGCGAAGCCATAAATATTCAAATGGGTCATAAAAAGCGTTTTTCACTTTTTGAACCTCTGGATCATCGGGATACATCAGCGGCAATTCCTGTTTGTACATCAAGACGCAGGAGGGGATTGGAGCCACCAGGTCGTAACCCCGATCAACAAGGTCAGCCAATACCGGAATGTTGGCTTTTTTGAGCGCATCAACGGCATCGAGATCACCGAGCTCAAGTTTTGGCATGCCGCAGCATTTTTCCTTTGGCACCACGTCGATGTGAATGTTGTTGTGCTGAAACACCTTGACGAAATCTTCACCTACCTCGGGGCTGTTGTAATTGCCGTAGCAGGTGGCGTAAAGCGCTACTTTCCCCGATGTCTCACCAACAGGTTGGGGTTCTATCGCTCGCGCAAGGCCCTTTACGCGCTTTCGCAAATTACTGGCATGCATTTTTGGCAGCGGCGCTTGATGATGGATGTCCAGAGTTTTCTCCACCACCTTTCTGAAGCCCGCGCTGTTGTTAAGCGCGTTCACGGTGATGTCAACCAACGGAATGGACATGACGCCGAGCATGGTATCGGTGCTCGTGAGGGTTTTATCGCGGAAGCTCGCACCCTGTTCCTTAAATTTAATGGCCTTCGCACGTAGCATCAGGTGCGGAAAATCCACGTTGAAATCGTGGGGTGGGACGTAAGGGCATTTGGTCAGAAAGCACAGGTCGCACAAATAGCATTGATCGACAACCTTGGTGTAATCCTCCTTTGCAACACCGTCCACTTCGAAGGTTTCCGATTCGTCGATCAGATCGAACAGGGTAGGGAAGGCATCACAAAGGCTCACGCAGCGGCGGCAGCCGTGGCAGATGTCATAAACCCGCTCGAGCTCTAAGTTGAGTGATTCCTTGTTCCAGAAATCGTCGCTTTTCCAATCGATCGGATGGCGGGTAGGGGCTTCCAAGCTTCCTTCGCGCATAGGGAGATACCTGCGGGTTTCCTAAGTCAATGGTTAGACCGCCTTTAAGGGCTGGCTGATATTTCTTGCCGGTTCCTCAAAGGCGCATAAAAGAAGGGGAGCGATTGCGCTCCCCTTCCCGTCATGGTTGAGCGCTTACGCTTCCATCGTGTCCAGGGTTTTCTGGAACTTGTTGGCGTGGCTGCGCTCGGCTTTGGCCAGAGTTTCAAACCAGTCTGCGATTTCATCGAAACCCTCGTCCCGGGCAGTGCTTGCCATGCCGGGGTACATATCAGTGTACTCGTGGGTTTCTCCCGCGATTGACGCTTCTAGGTTCTTGCGGGTGTCGCCCATGGGCAGGCCAGTCGCAGGATCGCCAACGGCCTCGAGGTACTCGAGGTGACCGTGGGCGTGACCGGTTTCGCCTTCAGCGGTTGAGCGGAATACCGCGGCCACGTCGTTGTAGCCCTCTACATCAGCTTTTGCTGCAAAGTAAAGGTATCGTCGGTTCGCCTGAGACTCCCCTGCGAACGCGTCCTTTAGGTTTTGTTCTGTCTTACTGCCTTTCAGTTCCATTACGGTCTCCTGATGTGGAATTCCAAGGTTTGGCCCCGCTGACTGCGAGATCGATAACTATACTGCTTGAGCGCTCGTTTGGCTCAACTGTATTTTTTGCCAAAATTGATCGAAAATATCGATGAAGTATTTCCCGCAAGGTGGCGAACAGTGGCCAGGCAGCCGACCCTAAAGCAACTCAAATACCTCACTGCAGTGGCGGAGCACGGGCACTTCGGACAGGCTGCAAAGGCTTGCCATGTCAGTCAGAGCACGTTGAGCGCCGGCGTCCAAGAGCTGGAGGATACACTCGGTGTGTCTCTAGTGGAGCGGAATAATCGAAATGTATTGCTGACAATACTAGGTCAGGAGGTGGTTCAGCGGGCCCGAGCCATCCTGACGGATATCGACGAACTGGTCACCCAATGTGATGCGGCGGGAGAGCCGTTTTCAGGGAAAATGCGCCTCGGGGTGATTCCTACGATTGCTCCCTACCTGCTGCCAAAGTTACTGCAGGAGATGCGCAACCAGCACCCTGAATTCACGCTGTTTATCCGTGAAGATTTGAGCCAGGCCTTGGTCGACAGTCTTCATGCCGGGGAGCTGGATGTTTTGCTTCTTGCGCTTCCGTTTCCCGCCGACAATGTTGACGTCATGCCTCTCATGAAAGACGGATTTCTCTTGGCGAGTAACAGTGAGCATCCGCTGGCTGGAGCAGTCCAAATCCGACCAGAGGACCTTCAAGGCGAGGGCTTGTTGCTCTTGGAAGATGGTCACTGCTTGCGGGACCACGCGTTGGAGGCGTGCGAACTGCGGGACGCGCAAGTGGATATTCCTTACCAGGCCACAAGCCTGGCAACAATCGTGCAAATGGTTGCCAATGGAATAGGGATCACCTTGCTCCCCGAGATGGCCGTAAATGCGGGTATCGCAGCGGGCACAGACCTGGTGGTACGTCCTTTTGACCGCGATGGCGTTGCCAGATCCATAGGTCTCATGTGGCGGAAAAAAACACCTCGACAGACGGAGTTCAGGTTGTTGGGTGATTTTATTCGAGACGCTTGCGGCTGACGGTTATGCGTCTCTGGTATGGGGCGACTCATAAGCCGCCCCGGGGTCGCTCTGAATTGCTCTAGAACTGGTAGTCCAGCGTGATGCCGTAGGTTCGGGGGTCAAGGAGGAACTGGTTAGTGCCATTGCCTGAGTTGGCATCGACCCGATACTGTCCTGTTACATAATCGTCATCGCTTAGATTGCGTCCCCACAGCTCGACATACCAGTTTCCCTCTTGCGGGGTAAAGCGCAGCGTTGCGTTCCACACATCCCACTCGTCAATTTGATCAACGGCGGAATTGAATACCCGAGAGTAGTACTTATCCTGCCAGTAGTAATTGACCCCTGCCCGCAGGCTACCCATGCTGCCAAGCCGCATGTTGTAACTTGCGCCGAGGTTTATCGAAAATTCCGGCGCCCCTGGGATCTGATTGCCACTGAGATTAATGGGCACGCCCGCGCAGCCAGGTATGCCACCGAGCTCCGGTATGGGTATCGTACTCGGGCAGTCAGGGCCTAGGTACACGTTGCTGTTACCTATACTGACCACACCATCCACAGGTCCCCGGCCATCGTTCAGGTATGTGCTACCGTTGGGATCCCCCGGATCTGAGGTAACAACGTCACCGAGCTCGGTATCGAGCCAGGCAACGTTCGCGGTAAACAGCAGGTTTTCCGAGGCGGCAAAGAGAAACTCGCCCTCAATGCCCTGAATTGTTGAATCAAAGTTTTCGTTAAGTGCCGTCTGCTGGATGATTTTTGAGACTTGCAGGCCTTCGTAGTCATAGTAAAAATAGGATGCATTAGCCTGTAGTGCCCCTCCGAGCAGGCGCGACTTCACACCCACTTCGAAGGCATTGATGTACTCGGGTTCGAAGTAAGCGGCTGAGGGATCAAACTGGAGCAAAATACTCTCTGCGGAGATCGGGTTAAAGCCGCCGCTCTTGAAGCTGCGGGAGAGCTGCGCGTAGGTCATGATATCGTCGGAGACCTCATAGGTGAGATTGACACGACCGGTGGGTTCGCTGTCCTCCCATTCGAAGGTTTCATAGCCGCCGCCGGGTTGGTTGGGGTCTGTGAGGAAATCGAGATAGATAGTTCGTTGATTGGCCGATTTTTTCTCGTCGGAGTAGCGTAGACCGAAGGTGGCGCTCAACCGATCGGTCACATCCCAATAAAGCTCGCCAAAGACTGCCCAGGTTTCAAGAATGTTGTCGGAGGTGTCGTTGTCGAAAAGACGTTGATTGGCCGGCAGGGCCTCGAGTCCCAAAAATCCAGGCAATAAGGCGTAGAGTGTCAGTGCTGAGCTGTATACCTTGTAGTGGGTCTCACCTTCGTAATGCAGATAGTAGCCGCCCACCATAAAGTTAAGTGGACCATCCCAGTCAGAACTCAGGCGCAGTTCCTGACTGTATTCCTCGCCTTCGGTGGTCGATAGATCGGTTGAATAGAGGCGGTCAACAAATTCAACTCCGTCGACCCCGCGGTCCACGGGGACTCCGCCAGCTTGACAAAAACCTTCAGCAGCGGAGGGGGTGCAGGCGAGCGGATTGGGGATGAAACCACCGATCAACTCACCATAAACCCAGTCCCACGTCTCGGAAGCTTGGGTGAAGTCATAGTCGTTTGCAGCGGAAAAGCTGGTGTCGTGATAACCGGTCAGTGACGTTAGGGTGAAATCGCCGAAGTCATGACTAAGCTCGAAGGTCACTACGGTATCTTCAACTTGGTAGCGAGGTGTTGTATCGAGCCACTGCTTACGTGGATCGTCGAAAACGCGGGGGTTGGCGTAGTCATCGGCGGGGAAGGTGAGTAATCCGAAGGTGGCCGCCTCAATGCCTGCCGTGATGGCGCCGAGCACTGTGCCCGACGTGTTAGCCACGCTATTTTCCAAACT
>Ga0255759_10000723_pt1 | contig 29506 bp, 40 predicted proteins | sample 101ome_20_FD_179959 | JGI IMG/M metagenome (GOLD analysis project Ga0255759, IMG submission 179959) | Coastal salt marsh microbial communities from the Groves Creek Marsh, Skidaway Island, Georgia - 101404AT metaG (version 2) | ecosystem: Environmental > Aquatic > Marine > Intertidal zone >...
CAACAATAATTTGTGGAAAGGTCCTAGCATTTGGAAAAGTTTCAAAAACCTGCTCTCTTTCGAAGTCTTTGCCTAATTCCAAATATTCAAAGTCAAGGTTGTTTGATTCGCAAAATGCCTTTGCTTTGCTGCACGATGGACATGCAGGCTTTCCCCAAATTTGTATCATAGCGAGAATCCTTTCAGCTTGTCTTTGTCAACGTCCTGTTTGATACCACCAATGATGTAACTTTCTACTTCAGTTTCTTGTGGCGCAACCTGTAGTCCTGAACTGCTCAACCAGTGTTGTGTCCAAGGCAATGGATTTGTATTGATTGGTGCATCAAAGATAGCATCAAGTCCTAATGCCTTTAGACGTCTGTTTGCGATGTATTCAACATACTGACCTAGCAGTGTTTCGTTCAATCCAATAATACTTCCATCTTTGAACAGATACTTGGCCCATTCTTTTTCTTCTTCAACACTGGCACGCCACATATCATAAACTTCGTCTTTACACTCTTTTGCAATTTTTACAAACTCTTTGTCGTCCTTGCCTTGTGACCAATTCTTTAGAATATGTGTGCTTAGTGCAAGGTGTTGTGCCTCGTCACGTGCAATAAGTGAAATGATCTTTGCACTACCTTCCATCATTTTTAATTCACCAAATGCAAAGGTGCAAGCAAAACTCACATAAAAACGTAGTCCTTCAAGAATGTTTACATTCATCATTGCAAGATACATTTTCTTTTTAACTTCAGATAATGTGCCTTTGCCTTTGTGGAAAAAGTTATCTGCTGCTTCATTAAATGCATCATAGTTCTTGGTAACACTAGTTGCCCGTTGAATGATACGCTCATCGTCTAGAATGGTATCAAAAACTTCGCTAGGATCGGGATACACGTTTTTCATAATATGCGTATAGGAGCGTGAGTGAATAGTTTCGAAGAAGTCCCAAGTAACAATACAACCTTCAAGCTCTGGAATACTCACATGTGGTAAGAAAGCCAAACATGGCCCACGACCTTGCACACTATCTAACAATGTTTGGTATTTTAGATTTGCAGTAAAGATGTGCTTTTGCTCTGGACGGAAGTTTGCATAATCTGCACGATCCTTTTGCAAACTAACTTCTTCAGGACGCCAAAAGTATCCAAGCATTGTTTGATTGAGTTTGTCGAAGACAGGAAAGCGAAACGTGTCGTAACGCTGTGTGTTCTGATCTTCGCCAAAGAACATATTTTGTTTTGTAAAGTCAACTTTTTCTTGATTAAAAACAGTCTTCGACATTATATTTCCTTTTTTATTGTGTATAGACAACTATACAGCCACTAGGGCTGTATGTCAAGTAGTATATTTATATAGCACAAGCCTCGCAATACTCATCGTATTCTTCGTCTGTGCCATTGAATTCAAACCGCTCCATTGGCTCTTGTTTTTCTTCTTCAATCTCGCTTGGATCGGTTTTGTAATCGTAGGTGTTTTGATAATATGAAGTTTTCCATCCTAGCTTATAGGTCATTAGCATGTCCTGTAGCATCACACTCATAGGCACTTCATTGTCAGGATAGTGTGTAGGATTGTAACTCCAATTGCCACTAATTGCCTGATCAAAAAACTTTTGCATTACTGCAACCACATTAATATAGCCTTCATTGTTTGGCATATCCCAAAGCAATGTATAGTGATTTTTTAGAGTTTGATATTGTGGAACAATTTGTTTAAGAGGCCCTTTTTTGGACTTCTTAACGGACAAGTAACCGCGGGGTGGTTCGATTCCATTGGTAGCGTTTGACACAACAGAGCTGCTCTCCGATGGCATCTGTGCGGACAATGTGCTATGTCGAAGCCCGTGTTCTTTGATATCATTGCGTAAACCATCCCAATCATAGTTTAACTTGTTCTCCACTATTGCATCAACATCTTTCTTGTAGGTATCTATTGGAAGGATGCCATCGCTGTATTTAGTGCGGTCGAAGTAGTCACATGCGCCACGTTCTTTTGCAAGTGTGTTACTGGCTTTAAGCAGGTAATACTGGAAGGCTTCAGTTAAATCATGAACCACCTTCCATGCCTGCGGATCTGAGTATTGAACATGATTCTTTGCCAAATAGTGTGCAAGTCCAATATAACCAACACCGAGTGAACGCCTAGCTTTTGTGCTTATCTCTGCTGCTGCAATTGGATAACGCTGATAGTCGATAATTTCTTCCAGTGCTCTTACTGCAAGATCGCATAGTTCTTCTAAATCATCTAATGATTTGATTACACCTACATTGATAGCACTTAGAATACACAACGCAATTTCGCCTGCTTCGTCGTCGATATGCTCCAATGGTTTAGTAGGTAGTGTAATCTCTTGACATAGGTTGCTCATGTAAACTGTGTCTTTGAAACTACTGTGCGTATTAGCATGATCTACATTCATGATATAGATGCGTCCTGTTTCTGCACGTTCTTTGATTAGGGCAGAAAATAATTCCATAGCAGGTATTTTTTGTTTGCGTATGCTGGTTTTACGCTCATACATTTCGTAAAGTTCTTTAAACTTGTCTTGGTCGCCATAAAATGCTTCGTAAAGTCCTGGAACGTCTTGAGGAGAGAAAAGTGTGATATCTCCATCTGTTAGCAGTCTTTCATACATTAGCTTGTTCAACTGGATAGAATAATCCAACTTGCGCACACGATTGTCTTCAGTGCCTTTGTTGTTCTTTAAGACCAGTATATCTTCAATTTCATAGTGCCAGAGCGGGAAATGCACTGTAGCACTGCCACCGCGAACGCCATTCTGTGTGCAACATCTTACAGTTGCCTCAAACTTTTTAAGGAACGGAATAATGCCTGTGTGTGCTACTTCGCCGCCGCGGATCTTAGAGTTTACTGCTCTTATTCGTCCTGAGTTGATGCCGATTCCCGCCCTTTGTGCAGTATAGCGTCCAATAGCCATATCGCTGGCAAAGATGCTATCAAGGGTATCATTGCTGTCAACAAGGACACAGCTTGCAAATTGGCGGATAGGTGTTCTAACTCCCGCCATGACTGGGGTTGGGATGTTGATTCTGAATAGCGATGTTGCGTCATAGTATCTCCTTACGTAGTGCATACGTGTTTCTTTTGGGTATTGTGCAAATAATGTTGCAGCAATCATCATATACATGAACTGAGGAGTCTCGAACAATTGGTTAGTAGATCTATCCTGACATAGATATTTGTCTACCACTTGACGCAGGCCTGCATAGGTAAAGTTTTCATCACGCTTGTGGTGTATGTAGCTGTCCATGCGCTCAATTTCCTCGTCTGTATACCAGTCAAGAATTTCATCATCATACACGCCGCGCTTGATGTTAAGGTCAATCATTTCACGCAGTGTGATAGGTTCATAACGACCGAATACCTCTTTGTTGATACCATAGCTCAACAGGCGAGCTGCTGCTGTTTGATAATTTGGATTGTCTAAGGAAATCAAATCGTTTGCGCTGCGCACAAGGATTTCTTGAATATCTTTGGTTGTCATTCCGTCATAAAACTGCAAGTTTGCATTCAGTTGTATTTGACTACTGCTTACACCCGCCAAGTTTTTACATGCTTCTTCTACAACAAAATGTATCTTGTCGATGTTAAGATGTTCCTTCGCGCCACTACGCTTTACAATCATTGTTCCATTGGACATTTCCGCTCCTTATTATTTGTTATGTGTATGTTGGCAATGAGTTATAATGCACTTGTGGTTTAAAGGTCGTTTTAACTCTCGCAATATAACTTTCATTGTAATATCCTATTGATTTTTTGTCAACTGAAAGAAGGTAGATAGTTGAACATTCTTTTCGGTCTAAAAATATATGTATCTCAAATTCACTCTTGGTAAAACGTTCTGTTAACTGCATTGAATAGAAAATTGCAAGTATTTTCATAAAATCGCAATACTCATTTTGCTGAATCATTTCCCAAGGATCTGGCCATGTGCTGCTGTCATAAGGATCAGTTGATATACTGGTGGTGGGAGCATCTCTCCAGAAATCTAACACAAGAGAAAATGGATCTTCTGCTGTTTCTAAAGTGTCTCTAAGTTGCTTCCAACATTGTAGTCTATCGTAAAATGGTTTGTGAAACATCAATTAACCGTGAGTAAAAAGATATTTATAAACAACTTATGGACCTAATAATAGAGTTGATTTATGAGTCATGGTTGCAGTGAACAAATCTGTATGTGGCTCACCATCTAGCATTGTCTCATTGACGACTTTGATGCTTATAATATCGTCTCGGCCATCTGCATATACAGCACTAAATGTTAGTAACTCATCGCGAGTATCATCGCCAACAAAAGTATAATCGTCACTAAGCTGAACTTCAGGAGCACGTCGGTCATAGATAACTCTAAGTTTGCCATTTCTAATCAATTGACTAGCCGTAAGTTGCACATTGTATGTGTAATCTATTTCTATGATACCCTGCGTTTCGGGTGCAGGAACATACATAAATGATGTTTCCAAACTACTATCGCCAGGTAAAGGTGCGTCACTTGGCCCTATTGATTTTTGAATAGGAAAACGATTTTCGTAATCGAAAGTTCCAGCTACTTCTGGATAGTAATTATAATCAGCAAAATTATCTATCAGTAAGTCTGATTCGCTGCTATTAAAATTATCAAAATCTAGAGCTAAATCTTGTGTTCTTTGGAAATAATCATATTCTGATATATTTCCTGTTCCGTCAAAAGTCAGAATTGGCCATGCATTGCCAGCACTGCTACCGCCATTGTTACCTACTCGCAAAAATGTATTATTTACACTGCGATTGTTATCGCCTTTAGAAATTTTCCAACCTTGCCTTCTTATATCATTGAACTTGCAATTGCTCAGTGTGTTATATGCTGGTGCATATGCAAAATCGCTAGTTGGAATGAGACGTGAGCTTACACCATCAATTTCGCCAAATATTAAACCAAAGCCAACGTCTTCAAAATTACAGTTTTCAAAAGTGTTATAGTTTGCATTTTTAGGTGCATCTACTCCATATACCATATTAACAAAATCAATATTCTTAAATTTATTATGCTCGCTAGGATAAGCGTTTGCTGCTGTATAGTCAAATTTAAAACCACCTTGATCTGTTATATTTAGATCGGTAGGAGCGTCTGTGTATAATTCATCTACAGCGAAATCATGAGCTGTGGTTAAACTTAAATTTTCAAACACACTATCAATTGTGCTAGATAATCTAATACATCCGCCAAAGTTTGTAGTGTTATCAATAGATAGATCTTTTATAATAACATTTTTTGATTGATTGTCTACTGTGGTTGCATCTTGTGTATTTGTGTTACGATCCCAAGAACTGTTTACCATTGCAAATACAGAATCATCTACACCGTTGATTTGTTGTATGATGGTGTTGCCTTTTCCGTCGCCTACAATTTTTGCACCCGGCGGCACATATAGTGTTGCAGAAGTCAAATAAGTTCCAGCTGGAATGCGTAATGTTACGTTGCTAAATCCAGGAGATTGTTCTAAAAATAATTCATAAAGTGCTCGTTGTAGGGCTGCGGTTTGATCTGTTCCGTCCCCGGTAGCTCCAAAATCTCTAACAGTAACATAATCGTCTAGTTTGGCTTGCAAAGTCCTGTTTATAGGCTGCGAAGGTGACACACCTGTTGTAATGTTGTAGTTGTCGCCGTCTTTACCTAAACTAAAATTACCAATCAAATCAAATAGATTGTCTCGTTCGGTAAGAATTTTTGTATTACCTACTTCAGGTGCCCCTTCTGATACTGCACCATTACCAATAAACAATTCTTGGGTGTCAATTGCCCAACCCATTTCACCAGATGCTAGTGTAGGTGGATTGCTGTTTCCTACTCTACCTCTTCTAAGTTGTATCCTTGATATTTGAACAACTGCCATCTCACACTCCTATTATTGTAGTATTTATGATTACCTAATAGTATCGAGACCTAGGCCTTTCCAAATCAAATAGGCTTCTATAATAATCTCTTCTATTCGACTTCTATGACTATCACTTAACGATGATTGGTTCCTATTTACTGCTATCCCTGTAATGAAGTTTATCTCTTGGACTGAATCTATTTCATACTGTGTAGGTTCACAATCATTGTTTGCGTCCTTATTTTTACAAAGACCCATACAAGAAAGTATATATTTTTTGTCTCGTTGCTTGTCAATATATTGATACCACTTGGGCTTACGTGGTTCTACTTGTGACGGAGTGGCGATTTCAGTAATTTTCATACAGTATTTATGCAAATTTTTCGTAATACATATATACTCTGTTCCACCATTCCTGTTCCCATTCTGCAAACTCGTCTGGCCATAAGTCAAACTGTTGATACTCGCCTGCACGACTGCACATAAAAATATGTCCTTCACGTATGTCAGTGCCGTGAACTTCGTTGTGTGCTATTGCATATGCTGTAAGTTGTAGAAAGTAATCTTCAACCCACTCAAGTTTCTTGGGCTTGTTGGTTTGCTTGAAGTCCATGATACATGGATTGCCTTTGTAAACACCTACAAGGTCAGTTGTGCCAGCGTAGATATTAGGAACATAAAGTGGAACTTCACTGCCCCATATTTCATCTACATCATCCATAGCATTGGTTTTAATATGTGTAGCCATCATGTGCGCTTGTTGAGCATAAGGATTGCTACCGGGCGTAGGCCATTCTCCAAACTCAATATAGTCTTCAAGATACTTGTGCATCCTTGTGCCTACACCTGCTGCTTCAGTTGTGATCTCTTGGGCTTTCTTTTCGCCTACACGTTTGCGCCATTCGATAAGATGTGTTTTATCTTTTGTTTCACCTAGGATGGTTGTAACACTTGCTACAGGAGCACCACCAGGTGCAGCATATCTACGTTTGCCATTGACTTCTACACGCTTTAACTTTTCGTAACTATACTTTTCTATTATCAATGACACTAAGGAGTCTCGTCTTCAAACATCCAAGGAGCATGTGTGTAGAAAGGATCAACCGTGCTAAACGGATCGTCCATACCATCTACTTCTTCTACTTCTGGAACCATTTCTTTAAGCATACTTTCAACGCCAAATTTCAGTGTCATGGTGCTGCCTGCGCAACCGCTACATGCACCGCTTAGTTCAAGCAATACTTTGCCGTTATTGTATTCCAAGAAGTTGACTTCTCCTCCGTGGCCTGCTACAGCAGGTGCAACATAAGTTTCAAGCACCAGCTTGATATGCTCCACAATTTGATCTTGTGTTCTTTCAGTCATACGACCTCCTATTCATATATAATTATAACATAAAATTAAATTTCGTCAAATAATTTTTTTAGATTATCCCAAAGTTTATTTGGATGGCTAACAAGCAAATGGGTTTTGCTTTTGCCTGCATCTATTATTATATTGTTGTCCCTACACTTTATAACTAAATTACCATAATGATTTGTAACATCATTAAACGCTTGTCTAGCATCGTTATCAAATGATTCCCAATTGTTTATGTAGTATCCTTGCTCCTTAACGCTAACTTGAAACAAATTTGGAACTGTGTCAATCATATTATAAAAGTTAACATCGTTACAAGGCTCTACTAGCTTCAAAAAAGGATACTTTTCTAATATTTCATGAGGTTTTTTAGTTAATAGAAAAATCGATGGCACATGTTTTATCTTATAAGCATGAGCAACTAGCATACGTTTCATTCCAGGGTGTATTATAATCTCATTGTTATTAATAAATGTTGTGACTGGATTTTTCCATTCGTTACGTAATTTACTCAGGTAATAGAATTTTTTTATGTCTAAATCAGTGGCAGAAATTGCAATTCTACTTGCATTTTTTTTAATGTGCTCGGATACAATATTGTGATTGCAATCGAGGTTGCCTTTATAGACATAAAACATTTAAGATAGTTCGGCACTTAGATCAGTAGCTCTAGCTGCCATGTCACCTACAACATCTCCCGTTGGAGCATCAACTGCACCCAAGTCATCCACTTCGCTTTGTTTAAATTCTACTTTGTCTTGATCAAAGTTTGTGACAACATTTTTTATACGTGGGTCGCTGTCAAACGCTGCTTTGAATGTTTCAAAGTCAAATTGCTGCCTATCACTATTGGCCATAAATTTATCTAACTGCTTGAAAGATACGCTTGCAACACCTTTGTTTTTGAGGTGTCTCAGTGTTGCAAACATAATATCTGTATCTAAGGCTTCAATTACTTTTTTTTTGAGTTAGCTAGTTTGTTGGCCAGCTTGCGTGGATCAACGCTTTCTCTTTGATTAGGAGTTGACATTGGTCGTGACTGGTTAGGCGGTATGTTAGATTGTGGTGCGATGTCAAGCAACTTGTCACTTTTTATTATATACATCGCCCAATCATGCTTTTTCTTAATAGTATCAAGAATTAACATTGCTCCAGCTTTGTTACCAATCTTCATTTGGTGACGATATGCAAGTATTAATTTTTTAACTTCTTCACGAGCTTCTGGGCCAACCAATTCCGCGCTTAGATGTCCTTTCCAGGCATTTTCAATATCAGCACCAGCTTTGTCTTCGTTAAACTGTATAGACTCTCTACGTGCTCTACCTGCTGCTTCATCTCCTCCAGCTGCTGCTCCGGCTGTTGCAAAGCCTTCACCGTCATCTACTGGTGCTTCCATATCCACTGTAGGTTCCATTGCTGGCTCGTCAATCACAGGCTCTTCTACACCCATTGGTGCAGCTTGTTCTTCACCAGTGAGCATGCCAACACCCGAACTCAATGAACTACGTGCTGCTTCCATTGAATTATATAAATCCTGTAGCGCAGGTTTGATACTGTCTACATATGCCTGGCTTTGCTGTGAACCCATTTCATCACGAATAGCATCAGCAAGTTCTAACATGCTTTCAGTTTGCATTTCAGCTGTGTCTTCCATCCAACCAGTAAGACGGTCAACCATTTCTTTTGCTGCCATAACGATCTCTGCTTGATCTTCAGCACCTTCAGACATTTTGCGCTTCTTTTTCTTCTTGCCGTAATAACCTTCATCGGTTTTTGATTCTTTGCCTTTGACTTTTGCTATCGCTTCTGGCTTGCTCATACCGCTAGCCATATAACGTGCAATCTGAACATCCTTGAAGTCATTCTTGCCGTCTTTGTTTTGATCAACAGCTTCGTCAATATCCCCACGCTCTGTGATAGCAGCATTTAGAATGTCTAGCATGAGCTTCGACTTAGCGTAACTCTCACTTTCAACTACTGAATTAAAGTTTTCAGTCATTTCAACTTGACTTAATTTAGTGCGTAGTTTATTGCGAGCATCTTGTAATTGCTCAAGAGTATAAGTTTCTAACTTGATTTTGTTTCCAAAGCGACGAGCAAGGCTCTCATTAAGAGACTTTGCTGTTACTGGTTTTCCAAATTCTGATATATGCATTTGATCTTTTCCTGGTTGTTAAAGTTATTTATCATCTAATTAAAGATGATAGCCTCTAAATCATTTATCAGCAAACCACGCTCTGCTTCACTGATATCTAATCTTGTTCGTGCTATGTCTTTTTTAAATTGTGTTTTTGCCTTTTGCAGTGTGTTCTTATGGAAAGCACAATCGTTATCGTGCTTACTGTAGTTATGATCTAAACGTAAAACTTTATGTATATCTTTTTTTGCAAGATAGGTCTTTGCTGCGGCTAATGCTCCATGTTTGCTCACAGTCATACAAATTTGTGTTTGTTCTTGGCAATCAAACAGTATGTAACCGTCTTTCTTTGCACGTATCACCACATTGCCCAAACGGATACTGTTGCCTTTTTTGTAAGGCATAGGATACTTTTTACTGCCTGTATCAATCAGCTTTTGTAATTCAATTGCTAGGTTGTTCATTTCTCACCAGGTTATACATCTCTTGTTGCTTTTTCTTTTTCGTATCTACGTATAATTTTAGCAGCAAGTTCGTCATCTATATATTCTCCAATGCTGCCTCTATAGGCTCCATCTGAATTACCGCCTATGTTTTTATTGTAGTAATCAATTGTTTTACGCATATCATAATCGCCAGGCCATGGTGTGCCTGCCCAATCGTCAAACTCATCTGTGAGATCTGAGTTTATCAAATAATCTAAAACTTCTTGAATAGCTTGAGATGTGAGGATTTCACTACCTGTCAAAGGTTTACCTCCAACATGGAATAATGGTATGCCATCATAAATGTAAGGAAGATCTTCTGGATCGTCTCCTCTTTGTGGCTCCTCAGGCTCTGGTGTATCTTCTGGTTCGTCTTCGGGTTCTGGTGTATCTTCTGGTTCGTCTTCGGGTTCTGGTGTATCTTCTGGTTCGTCTTCGGGTTCTGGTGTATCTTCTGGTTCGTCTGCAGGAGCAGGCTCGGGTTCAGGCGGTGTTAACGGATTAGGTAGTCCAACATCCTCTGGCGGCTGAGCACCCGGATCTATAAATTGACTTCTATCGTAACCACTGTAATCGGCCAAGTCCCACATGGTGTAAGGCATTGCTGCCCTTACTTCTGCAAGTGTAGCTGGTTCGATTGTTCCGGCTGCTAATTGTGCAGCAAAGTAATCTGGTGATAGAAGGTGTATGTCTTTGAATTGTGATAAAGCTTCAAGGTGTTCGTCTACATAGTCTTCCACCCTTTCTATATCTTTTAGCCTAAAATATTTTCCGCCGTAGTCAGGATTTTTTTCCTTAATCATTACCACATGATTCAAAATTCTTTTTAATTTTTTTGCTTGAGCGAATGCTGTTTTAAAATCTGCATATTTTGTAGCAGCTGAAAGACTGTTTATGGTTGGCATTATATATGCCTTCGATTCGTTGTCCCAGAGAATATTTCTGAAAACCTGAAACATCAAATCAAAAAAACTGCCTGCATCTTCTACAGCTTCTAATGCACCAAGTTGATCGGTTTGCACTAAATGCCTAAACAACTCGGGTAAGCCTGGAGTAAGATTTAACAATGCTTGATTTCTAGTATCTTGAGGTGTAATTACATCATCCCCAAAAGTGTCAGGTCGACTGATTTTGACATCATTTTTTACATCAACTAAACCGGCTCCTACTTTTTTCAAATATTCTCCCACAGCTTTAGAACATTCTTCATAAAGGTCATGCCAATACTGTATAGGATGTGTCTCAGTCGTAAACACTTTATTATTAAAGAAGCTCATACGTCTTTCGGGAGGATTTAGCCCCCAGTCCATAGCATACAGCATTGCATGTTCGGCGGTGGCGCCTTTATCGGTTTTACTATCCTCATAGTAGCCTCCCCAACTACCCCACCATTCTCCGCCTTCACGAAGGTCTGCTGGCATCATATTGCGAAGTTCTTCTATATCCATTATAATATTGAAAGATCTATGTCTAAGTTCGTGTGCCAGTGTTTTTGATATACTGGTTTGCTCTAGTCCAAAAGCTCTATCAAGCAAGGTTAGCCCCATTTGTGATCCACCTAATCTAATATCATCAATTGTGCCATCATCTTTAGGTTTTTGTCTTTGAATACTGTAAATTCCTAAAAAACCATATGGCATAGCATCAAAGTCAATTTCATCAATAGGACCATACTTTGCTTTGACCTTGTCTATATCTTCTTTCATTCGTGGATCGCCTAGCAATCCAAGTGTAAGGATAGGATCTTCTAAAGTATTCAATTTACTGGCAATTCCACGATCTGCCATCAATTGCAGGCTGTCTTTGAAAACACCCATGTTGAATGTTACCCAATGGTCTTTACCAAAATTCTGAACCTGCCCTGGTCTAGTTGGTGCAGCATATCTTTTAGGTTTTTGTATCTTGCCCAGTTCGCCTCTAGCCGCAGCCTCTTGGGCTTTTTTGTAATTCTCCTGCACAGTTTGTATCATATCAGGAAGAATCCTCATATACCTAGGAATATCAGTCATGTCACTTAAATAATATATAAGACCATTATCAAATTTAGATCCGCCGTTTTGATATCTCGATGTCCTGTTCCATTGGTTTATTCCATAGTTGATATCTACATTTCCCGGATACTTACTTACAAAATCTGCAAAAAACCAATCCTGTTTTACCTTCATTGTAAATAATCTAGTATCTCCTGTCAGGGCAACACCTACAGCCAGCTTTGCATACTCGTTGTATTTGAAATCTCCTGGAAGAGCATCTCCAATATAAAATTCACCTGTTTGTTCAGGAATAGATGGCTGCGGAGGTGGAATTTCGTCAGTAGTCCAGGAAGCGTTTGCAAGCACTTGTCCAGAGAGAGGCCTGTTAGAATATTCAGATGCTGGTTTGGTGAAGTCTGCTGCTCCTTTGTTTATTGGAAAATCATCATATGAATAATCGTCATCGTCGTCATCGGGTTCATAAGGAGATGCCGACGATCGCTGTCCAGCTTTTCTAAAGGCATCTATGTCAAACTCAGTTTTAGTTTCAATTGCTTTTTTCCAGTTTTCAACTGCTTTGTTTTTGCTAGGTTGATCCAATGCATACCACTTGCTGGCCCATTTGTGAAAATTGGAACCTCCCTTGTTTTCTGCATCTTGCAATATTTTAACTATGCGGTCAACATCTAGTTTATCAGAAATATATTTGCGGTCTTCTAGAGCAGTCATTGCAGTCACACCGTCCATCCAGTTCCTGGTAAATTCTACAGGGTCTAGACTGTAGAGCAAACCGCCTACTAGAGCTTCTGGGTATATTGTTATTAGGCCAGGACCAAACACTTCTTTGGCGTAGGCTTTGAGAGCTTGCTTTAGTGTCAATGTTTGTTCTGTATATAATTGACGAATACGCATATCTACACCTTTATGCCTGTATCATTGATTTTTGTGCTAAACTTTTTGCTTGCTGTGCATTGCGCACTTCGTTTTGAGCTGCTTTCAAGCCTTCTTGAGCTGCTTTCAAGCCTTCTTGAGCTGCTTTTATCCTATCATCAGCTGCTTTCAAATTCATTCGTGCTTGCTGCTGTGCAGTTTGTGCCTGCTGTTGCTGCTGCGCAGGAGTAGGTTGCTGTCCTTGCATAGGAGTTTGGTCAGGTTGTCCCATTGGCATCGGCGCCTGTGGTGGGGCTTCATTTATAATGTCTGAGTATGCTCTTAAAAGTTCTGTTGTTGATTTAGTCACGATATATCTCCGCATCTGGGTAATGCTTACGCAGGTTTGCTTCATCTCCATAGATTTTAGCAGAATCGCCAGTAACGTTTGCAATTACATAAGTCTGATTGCCTTTTTCTGCCCGGCTAACACCCACGTTTGTGGTAGTGCCTGAGCTGTTTAACGTTCTTTTCTTTGTGTAAGGTGGTGCTTCTTCTCCGCCTTTGACTTCTGATTGCCCTTGCTCGCCTGTGCCTTTGGCTACTGCATCTGCTGCAACATCTTCTGGGGGTGTGCCAGGATCAACTTCTGGCTCAGCTTGCACATCGTCCCCTGGTGTTAATGGATCAGGTGTAGGACCTTCGTCACTGCCTGGTTCAGGCTCTGGTTCAGGATCGGGCTCTGGTGCTGGTGGAACGTCTGGTTCGTCTGGACCTAGCAAGTCATCCATTGGATCCGGCATTTCAGGCGGCTGTGGTTCTGGCTCTGGCTCCGGGGGAATATCGCCATCATCTGGTTCCATTGCTGGGTCAGGTGGCGGAGGTGTTTGACTGGGATCAGGCGCAGGGTCTGGATCTTTTGGTTTTGGATCAGGAAAAGGAACGCCTGGAAATCCTTGAGTGCTTGGTTCGCTAGGCACTGTGGCTGCTCCGATATCACCTGCCTCAGGAGGCAAAAATTCATCTCCTGTTCCATACTCTGCTTCTAAATCCCTTAGTATGTCATCTATAGATTTAGTATTACCTGGAATAGTGTCTTTGTCGTTGTAGGTAGATGGATCCATTCCACGGCGTGGAGGTCGCTGAACAGCAGGATCTTGTCCTCTTTCCATTATCTCCTTGAATCTCATCTTTTGTTCAACCTTTTCACCATAACACTTGCTGGACTTACACGTTTTGTTCGCTTTGCCTTTCGTGCCATTTTACCGCCTAACCTTGCTTTTGTCATTTTTAATTTTACACGTTTTTTGATATCAGGCGGCGCAAAACATTGTGCTAGTTTTGTAACAGTTCTGCCTTTACGTGGACCAGATGTGCATCGAAATTTGCGAACCACCTTGTTGCCCGACTTGGCCCATACAGGGCGTTCGTTTACTATCTGTGTATCAAACAACTCTCTCAATAACATATTATACCTGTAACAGAATAACCACAATAGTCGATAACAAACCTGCCACTATTGTTCCTGCTGCTCCAATAATTACTTTTACCAAACTGTTTTGACCTGCTGTCATTTGGTCCGATATATCGTTTAGCTTTTCTTCCACCTTGGTTAGGCGGCCATCTAATGACTCATACCGTAAAGCACATAAATCTACATGTGCTTCTAATGATTCTTTTTCCAGGGCGGTTGATGCAAGTGTCGACATTTATTTCTCCAATTTATTATACGACAGGAAATAGCCTTTTCGTTACCTTAATAAATGCCTAGACCAATACGGGCCACATGTATTTATTCTTTTTCAATGAAAAGAATATTTTGTTTGTCACCGTTTGTAATGAACACAGCATCTTCAAAAACCATAGTCTCGTCTAGTCCACTAATAAAAGGCACCAAATTAAAATCACTGTTCAACAAACTAAGGCTGTGCCCTTGTTCATAATCAATTCCAAATACAAATCTCCAAACTTTTTCGCCCTCAAAATATTCACTTTCTGTAATCAAAGGATCAGTTGACACTGTAGGATTACAACGCATGCCTATTGTTTGTAAAACAGTCATAAAGTTTTGATACTGTTTATACATCACAGGATCGTCGCCCTTGCGAGCTTTAGTGTTGGTTATATCAACAGTGGTATATAATTCAAATTCCAAACTCATATCCAAACTTTATTACATCTTCTAAATATATATCTCTCACCAACTCAATAAGGTCGTCATTATAATAATCAATATAATTATCTTCTACAGTATTATTAAGTATTGGCAAATCTTTATTGCAGTATAGTTTTTCTTTTATTATATCAAAGTCTGCAGATAAATTTTCTATTTTTAATATTACTGTATCTTTGCCAAACCAAGCACTTTGTGGCGTTGTAAGATTATACCAGTTCCTTGCCCACATCAAGTCGTTAGCAAAACCTAAATGTGCATTTGCGTTTGAATAATACCTATCCATAAACCAGCGTTCAAAATTACCAGAGCCGTGTCCTGCAAATTTATACCAGCTTACAAGTCGACTCCAGGGATTTCTTACAACACCGAAATTGTAAGTAGTTTCCGGAAAGTAAGTTTGCATTTCTGCGTAGTTTCCGTGCTTACGGCCTATCTTAGTATTGAAATTTTCATCTAGCCACTGGCTTATGCTAGTTCCGGCTGTTTTAGGATTGTGGATGAAAGTAACACAATGTTCTGGCAAGTAACGCATATGTTATTTACAGCCATAAAAAAAGCGCCACTGTAAAAGTGACGCTTTAATTTTTTATAGTATCTAAACTTAGATAGCTTCGATGTCTGTTACTTCTGTAACTGTTACAGTGTCGCCATCTGATAGTGTTGCTACACCACCTGATACTGTATATGCGCCTGTGTCTAGCACCTGTGCAATAGTTGTTGCAATTGCACCAATATCAACACCGTGGTTGTCTGCTACCATGTATAATTCGCTACCGTCTGATTTCACTTGGAATAAACCTGCGAATGAACCACAAGCATCTGTTACTTTAGCTGCGGCTGCGTCTGTGCCCATTGCGCCTAGACCGTTGCCGCCTGCTAGAACTACTTTGAACATGTTAAGTTCACGTGTTTTTTGGATTGTTCCGCGAGCTACTGCTGTTGGATTTACTCTTGTTACCTCTGCCATTTTTTTCTCCTTAATATCTCTAAATGACTGCCCACACTCTGTGGACTTTTCTATATTGTATTTAGTCTTTTAGGCAAAAAACGGCTATCTACGGGTGTTTTTTGCTCTCGAATGTAGTGCTTTTAGCTGTTCTATGTATGCAGGACCAGCTTTTACTATATCATGCACCATTTTTAATATAGGAAAATAACTAGAAACGTAACTTGCAGGTATACTACCGCCTTTTTTAGCACTATCTAAAAAACGTGCAACAAAAGGAATTGCTCTAGGACTTACTAAAAATCTGTAGTTTGTTACATCAAAGTCGCTTGTTACATCAGGAGTGCTAACAACTACTTCAGGATTTGTAGCATTGAAATCTTCTAAGTTTTTGTCCGCAGCAAATTTACTAAAATAAGGAGTAAAATCACTGTCGCTGAGTTTTGATCTAGCAGCAAAAATTAACCTAGTAACAGTGGTTTGACGTTCATTTTTTGTATCTGTGGTAAATGTGCTAAGACGTCTTCTCAGTGTTTTGTAATCCGAATTACGTATATTTAGATCGTCTTCTAATCTTTTTAAATCTATTATATCTTGCTTGCTTGGAACTTCATTGCTGCCCATTCTACGCAACAGGCCATTGAGATTACCAACACTCACTAAGGTATTTTTGCGATCTCTTTCCGCAGCGCCAGGATCTTTTAATTTACCAAGTGCATCTTTATCGCCAGTAATAAAATAAAAGAAGTTGTAAAGGTCTGTGCTGTCAACTCGAAATCTAAAGAAATCTCTATACATCACAGTCTTTTGCGCATACTTTGATGCAACAGGTCTGTGTTTACGATAATATCGCATGGTTTGCATCATGAGCATTAAAAGATACGCTCTTTCTTTGCAATCATTATAGGTAAGTTCACGCTGATTGTTGCTGTTGCGTGTCAGTCTTGCTTCTTGCAATTCCTTTATAAAATTCATCTACGTTTGCTTTCTTTGATTTTTTCTACGCCTACTTTGAATTTCTTGCTGCTGCCGGCTCTAATGCTGTTCAAAAATCTGCGTTCTAAATCTACGGCTGCATCCGCAGGATAACTTTCATATAATTTTTCAATCAAGTTTACTGCACTTTCAATGATATTGGTCCCTGTGGTTTGAATAAAATCATCTCCACGATCAACAGGATGCAAATTGCTTAATTCTTCTAATATACTTCTTGTGCGTTTTCTCATAATATACTTCCTTGTAAGTATTTAGTTCGAGCAAAGACTAAATATGTTATCAACTGAGGGATACATCATGATCACAAAAATGAACTTTTATGAGCGTAGCCTTCTATTCGCAAAACTTGCACAAATCGCCTACAAAGATCCTAAAGCAGCAAAAAAAGATGCTGCGGCATTAGGATTTAAGGAGATTGAGTTTTACGATTTAGGAGGAGCTCAAGCCTATAGATTACAAAATGACACTGACATGGTTATTGCATGTCGTGGAACAGAACCTACAGAATTCAATGACATTGCAGCTGACTTGAAAGCTATGCCTGTAATGGCAGAAACCGTAGGTAGAGTGCATATGGGATTCAAGAAAGAAGTAGACGAACTTTGGCCTATGGTTAAAGAAGATTTACTTGACAAAGATAACTCCCATGTAAAAGTTTGGTTCACTGGGCATAGCCTTGGTGCAGCCATGACAACTATTATGGCAAGCCGTTGCGAAGACGACGAAGAGATGCCTAATATTGAGGAAGTTTACACCTATGGATCACCTAGAGTAGGATGGCGCAAGTTTGTTAAGAGCTTGGGCTGTAAACATCATCGCTGGGTAAACAACAATGATATTGTTACTACAGTTCCATTACGAGTAATGGGTTATGTGCATGACGGACAAGAACACTATATGGATTGTAACGGCATGGAGCGTATGATGACACCTATGCAGAGGATGAAAGATAAACTTCAAGGTTATTGGATGGGTTGGAAAAACAAGAGCATCGACAGTTTTTCAGACCATAACATTGGCGATTACATTTCTAATATCGAAAAAAACATGCAGGGCTAACCATAGGCCCTGCTCGTGCGTATTACGCCGCAACACGAGGTCTATGACCTAACTGTTTTAATTGAAAGGGTTGACTTAGCTTAACCCTTTTCTAAATATGCACAACAATTTTCCGGAGTGGTTTGTTCATAAGGATCATCATCCTCTCCGTTATTATTGATGCCAGGTTCCTGCCACCACTTCTCAACCACACCATCATTTATAATGCACATGTATCTCCAACTGCGCATGCCAAACCCCAAATGGTTCTTTCCAATCAGCATACCCATATAACGAGTAAAGTTACCAGAGCCATCTGGAATAACTTTCACGTGTTGTATGTCTTGGTTCTTTGCCCAAGCGTTCATAACAAAAGCATCATTGACTGATATGCAATACACTTCATCAATATCATTGTTGCGAATTCTATCATAGTTTTCTTCAAAGCCGGGTAGTTGGTATGTTGAGCATGTGGGTGTGAATGCACCCGGCAGGCTGAACAACACCACACGTTTGCCTTTGAATATTTCATCGCTGGTTACATCTTGCCAACGATATGGGTTAGGTCCTTCAATGCTTTCGTCTCTTACCCGTGTGCGGAAAACCACGCTAGGTGGTCTAAATCCTTCAATCATAGTTTTATTTCCTCATTGTAATGTTCTGTTGACTACAATCCTACGATTATAGCATCGTAGGATTGCATTGTCAACCGATATTATAATCCTATATTGTTAGGAACAATAACATAATGGATAAGCAGGACAATTGCTAATGAAGCACTCAGTCCTATCATCATTTTCATAAAGTCTCGACCTACTAGTGGAAATACACTTTTGGTCTTTCTTTTGTTTGTAAAACTTGCAATGGCAAACTCACGTCCGGCAAGTAACCCAACAAAGACCCATGTAGTGCTCATTGGAATATCGTTCAGTTCTTTGAAGAACCAAAGCACCAGCCAATAGAACAAGTCAATCAGTGTTGCACTGCGCACATATCTTGTGTTATGTTTTTCTAGAACGATGTTCTGGATCTTTCCTCCACGCTCTCTAAACATAAACCAAAGGCCGCCTACAAAGATTACACTGATAAGAATCATTAAATCAACTGATAGTTCTCTTGGCAAGAACACTGCGATGTTGGCCATATCATGGCTCAGCCATGTCCACCAAAGTCCTCCTGTGGATACCCATTGTGCAATACGCCACCAACGTTTTTGTCCTTCAGGAACTGGCTTGGTTTCATCTAACAGTCGTGATACAGCAAACCAAATACCATAGGCCGCGGTAGCTGCCACCACATAACCCATCATTGATTTAATCAACATCTTTTCTAATACAAATGTAGATGCGAATGCGCTTAACACTAGAAAACTTGTGCTCACTGGCACTCCGACTCTAGTCAGCACCAGCAACACAGCCGGGGCCATTGCATGATACCATTGCACTTCTTGGAATGGAATTTTATTAAGTCTTCCATAGGAAATATCTCCACCATAGACATACCATCCATACCAAATTGCCCATAATAAAACCGCACTTGCTGCGGCCCACATGACTTTCCAATTAAATCTCTCGTTATTTGATGCCATCCATGTGCCGAGAGTTTGCACACTATCATTGGCTATAACTGCATATGCAGCGAAAAGGAACCCAACCAGGCTCCATAAAGTGAGTGCTTCCATTTTTTTCTCCTTTGCTTGACGGCTTTACCCCGTCGCTCACAAATGTAGTAATTTAGATACTACAGATCTATTTACTCTTTGTCTATCAAAAACTTTGTAAATGTTTTGTAACATAATAAATAGAACGGCACGTTTTACACCTCTACCTGACACGTTGAAAAGACAACGGGCGCTCGCCAAAAAAAGCATCATTACAAATGGAGAAAACAATGACTAAATTAGCTAACGCAATTGGTCGTGTAATGATGACTGCGGTCAGATTACCACGATCACCTTATGAACACTACTCAATGCAAACTTATGTGAAAACAGAGTTTCGTAAATCAGACCAAGCATACGTCTATGACTGTATGATAAACGGAAAGCCAATAGACTATAGAAATATATTCTAAAGGTATGCAGCTAGTGCATAACGTCTTTGTTGACTATGCACTAGCTTTTACAACTTTTACATGTTAAATATAGATGTAGAAGGAGAAAAACTAGACGGTCGTCTAGACTCGGATCACACATATACATATATACAAGGAAAAACAAATGACTGCTTTAGTAGCAAATACATTCAACCTGGTTGGCATTACGAGCGTGGCTAACTGGTTCAACAAACTAAATGCTCGATTAGAACAACGCCGCAAAATCAATAGAACTATTCAAGAATTAGAAGCCTTAACAGACTTTGAATTGGCTGACATCGGAATATCACGTGGCATGATCAAAAGTGTTGCACATGAAACATACAATCCAAAGCCAAACGAAAATTTGAAAGGATGGGTGTAACATGGCAACACTGGTAATGAACTACACTGTAAATCCTTTTTGGTCTATGATAAAAGCAATTGGACGTGGTATTGTTCACGCTCAGACAGTCGCGGGTTACTCAAGAGCTGCTGCTGAACTTGCCCGTCAAGGATATCACAAAGAAGCAAAAGAAGTTATGCTTGAACTTGGTAAGATTAAGGAGAGAGCGTAAGACGCATTACGCTTGATTAGTGCAGCACTGGTTACTGTTATTTTGGTAACTGGTGTTGCTGCCAAGCCACGTAAAGAACCAGATTCAAAAGATTTTATCTATATTGGCTTGACAAACGCTAAATAATCTACTATCATACAAACACAGACACACAGGAGATTGATATGAACGAACAAGTTACAAAACAATTTGAGCAGTTTGCTGACATGATGAAATCGGCAATGCCTCGAGTTCAAACAAACAAAAACGGATACGAGATCCGCACCAAGGTTTTAGAATTTGCACAGAACCAAGCATGGCAGGACTATCACGCCAAGTGGGGTGCTTTTGAAACCACTGTTAAAAAAGACGGTGACGAAGTTGTTACCGAAGTAACAATGCCAGAAGTTCCGGGTGCGGATGTGGTTCTTGAAACTGCAAACAAATTTTATGAGTTTGTAAGCGGTAGCAAGGCTAAATAACACATAACAACATTTTGATAGTCTTGGGCATAGCCCGTATTATAACAAGTAAATTTAATATAAATCCCCTCGTTTAGTTTTACTAAGCGGGGGGTTAATCTTTTATGGACTACGGTTGTTTAGATGTTCTTGATTATCCATTTCGTGTAGCACACCTTCAGCAAACACACCCATTTCGTGTGTGCCTGACAAAGGGGCTAGTTGAAGTTGGATGTCAGTCTTTTCTTGATACACAAATGGTATGCGTCTTTGGATATTCATAGTGTTGAAGAATGTTGTTCGTGCTACGTTTAGGATCCTGCCTGTGTCGCTGGCTACATAGTTTCTAAATATACCTGGCTTTCCCGCATTACTATCTGCTGAGAACGCATCAATACGATATAGAGCAAACTGATAGCCTCTGGGTATGGTTGAGAAACCGTCCTGGCAACGTCCATCACCTGGACGTATGCCTTTGTAGTAAGTGGGTGTTCCAGCCAAGTCATCGCCTATGTCAATAGTGCCTGCGTTTGATCCTGCAAGTATGATAGCACCATTTAGTCTTAGATATTCTTTTGTAGTGCTGACCACACTTGTGCCTGCGAGCGTGACAGTTTCACTTATCCTGTCATAGTTAGCATCAAGTCCTTGTATCAGCAAGTTCATTGTGTCTGCGGCATCGTCACTTTTGACTTGCATTATCTGTGCGGCTGAAGGGAAAACATAGTCTGCTGCCTTATACCACATTGCTTTTAGATCGCCGGTAGCCGCTGTGCTGTATCCAAAGATATTCCACGCTTCGTTGCCTGTGGTCTTACCTAGTGCAACTGCGGCTTCCCAGTTAATGTATTTGTCGTTGCCTGCCATCTATTATGCCCAAGGTCTACCTTGTTGAAGTCCGCCTGAGTTTGGATTATCTACTAAAGCACCTTCATTGTCTGTAGGATGATATTGTGTAGGCAACTGTGTAATGTCTGCTGTTACATCAGCATAACGACCTGGCTCTACTCCATTGCGAGCAGCCCTGTCTGCATTAGCAAGAGCAAGTTTTTGTTGCTGTCTTGTTATCTTAAGAGGTAGTGTTGATATACCGTTAGCCGCCATTAGTTATCTCCGTATAATCTTCCGTGCTCGCCTCTAATATCTGCAACGTGCTTGCTGCCATTCACTCCGCCACCTGCGTTGGTTGTTACGCTTTCAATATCTTCTACACCTTCCTGTGGTGAATTGCTGTATTGCCTTGGCTTGTTGCGTTGGCTCAGCATATGGAATATCTGTTTGAATCTGCTGTTCTGCTCGCCGGGCTCATCAGGTATAACGGTATCTACATCAACTGTGATGTTTTCGTCTTTTGTATCCAATACATCCAACACTGCTCTAATAATATCTTGTGCTCGCATTTGTTTCTCCGTTACTATATTTACCATAAGTATCGTACGAAAGGATAACGTATGAACATTAAAAAAATATTTTGGGCCGGTTGTGGTTTCCTACTGTTGGGCATCGCCTACTTGGGAGTAATTCTACCCGGACTACCTTGGAGTATCTTTGTTGTAATGGCAGCATATTGTTTTGCAAAGAGCTCAGAGCGTATGCATAACTGGTTGTACAGCCACAAACTGTTTGGTCCATTTTTAACAAACTGGAGCGAGAAAAAAGTATTTCCATTGAAGTTGAAATACTTTATGATTGCTACTATGGCAACAACTGTCGCTTTCACATATTTTGCAACAGGCAACGATAAGGCTGCTTTATGGACTGGCGGCTTTATGATTCTTGTTGCTGTCTATTGTTGGAGATATCCAAGCACTGTCGAAGAGTATGATAGACGCAAGGCTGCTGGAGAGAAGATAGCCTGGTTTAAATAGTAATATGAAGACTATTGCATTAGTACAAGCAAGTTTAAACGTTGGCCCAGAGTCAATTGACTCTTATTTTTTACCTTATAGTATAGGTTGTCTTTGGGCTTACGTTCAACAAACTGATTTACAAAACACATACAATCTAAAAGAAATTATAGTTAAAAGAGAAAACATTAACACTGTTGCAAACAGGTTGTGCGATGTAGATATAATCTGTTTTAGTTTGTATGTGTGGAATGCACAATACAGTTATGCGCTTGCAAAAAAACTAAAGCAACTTAATCCTAAATGCATTACAATATGGGGAGGTCCAGAGCTTCCTATCACACACAAAGATGTTTTTGAAAAACACCCTTACATAGATTACATTATAAAAAAAGAAGGCGAGATTGTTTTTGCAGACTTGCTTGGTGATATTGATAATGCAAAAAACATCAAAGGTTTGTTGATAAATGACAACGGTAAAATCATCGACACTGGTGATAGCATCCGTATCAATAATTTAGATATATTGCCTTCTCCTTATCTCACAGGAGTATTTGATAATCTTATACAAGACAATCCACAAGTAGAATGGAACGCTGTAATTGAAACGAATAGAGGCTGTCCGTATCAATGCACATTTTGTGATTGGGGTAGCCTTACTTATAGCAAAATAAAACAAATACCATTACAAAGAGTGTTTGACGAAATAGAATGGTTTGGTTCTAATAAAATATATAATTTATATTTTGCTGATGCAAATTTTGGTATATTTTTAAAAAGAGATAACAGTATAGCAGATATGTTAATATCTACTGAAGGGAAATATGGCTATCCAAAAACTCATACCATGACCTGGGCTAAGAATCAAAAAACAGAGACATTAGAAATAGTAAAAAAACTCAGCACAAAAAATTTGACAGTGAGTGCGCAAAGTATGAGTGTTGACGTTTTAGATAATATAAAACGCAGGAATCTTGATCAACATAGGATGGTAGAAATATTTGAAAAGTGTGAACAAGCTGGTGTGCGTCCTGAAACTGAGATGATACTAGGCTTGCCAGGAGAAACATTACAAAGTTGGAAGCAAGGCATTTACCACTTGTTAGAATGCGGCAACCACACTGGCATTCAAATTTATCAATGCCAGCTGTTGGAAAACAGTGAACTCAACTTAGAACAAACCTTAGAGTATGAGATTCAAAGTGTTGATGTTTATGACAACCTACAAAGCAAAGTAGAGGATTCAGATATTGAAGAAATAATTAGGGTTGTAAAAAGCACAAAAGATATGCCTTTTGACACAATGCTTGAGGCTTGTATGTTCAATGCCTTTATGCAATCATATCATGTTTATGGATTGACAAGTTTTATCAGTAGGACTTTATTTAAATTACACGGTATAAGTTATGAAAATTTTTATGATAACCTTTACATACATTTGTGCAAAGATAAATGGTTTGCTAATGAAATGAATCAAATTAAAAATGATTATAGCACATGGTTTACCACAGGCAGAACAGCAATGTCACCAATTGGTGGATTGAAAAGAACGTACATGACATTAGGTTTGTCAGCAATAGTTCGTTTGATAAATGATAAAAAATTATCTCATGTAAAGCAATTAGTGAGTGATTTTGTATCAACATATAATCTAGACAAGCAATTTACAAAACAACTTATTGACTTCCAATTTGATACTATTATTGATCCTGATTATCTCAAAATATATCCTGTGCATAAAACATATGACTATGACTTCAATGGATTTTTAGTGAACAACACAGATATCGAAACTCCTACTATATATGAATTTAATTATAGATATGGACAAGATATGTTACTGGATGATTTTTGTGCCAGGATTTGGTTTGATAGAAAAAGAAACTTTGGTAAAGCGGAAATAAAAAGGGTAGAGGATGTTTAGTCCTCTACCAAGTTGTGTTTACTTGTGTTGCCAAATAGCCCATAGTACCCACACTGCGATCAAACCCATGATGCCTTCAGAGCCTAGAGATGATAACATAGCTGTCACGTTAGCCACCACACTCATTTCTGGCATGAATGGCATATTGCCTAGTCCTAGAACTTCTAAGATGATCGCAAGAGCAGCAATGCTTACACCAACATTAGCTAATGCGCCTGCCCACTCTTTTACTTTATTAAGCATTTCCATAACGAAATACCTCCTTCTTGTTTACGGCTTTACAAACCGTGTAGTATTTAAATATACATCTGTATACAATTAAAACCCAACAGAACCGTTATACTATCTGTTAACTGAACAAAAACATAAATATTTTACATTAAACAGAGTATATAATGATTGACACAACCCCATTTGAAAAAGTAATACACACACTTAAAGAAGAAGGAAAGTATCGTGTTTTTAACGATATTGTTCGTGAAAGAGGCGAGTTTCCCAAGGCAATTTGGTACAGTAAATATGCTATCAAAAATATTGTTAACTGGTGCAGTAACGATTACTTAGGAATGGGTCAAAACAAAATAGTGATAGATGCGATGCACACTGCATTAGACCAGACAGGTGCTGGTTCGGGTGGTACCCGTAACATTGGCGGTACATCACATTATCATGTGGCACTGGAGGCAGAGCTGGCTAGGCTGCATAGCAAGCCGCAAGCCCTACTATATTCCAGTGCTTATGTCGCAAATGAATGGAGTCTAATTGCCTTAAGCAAGATCATTCCCAACATTGTGTTTTTGAGTGATTCAAAAAATCACGCAAGCCTCATACAGGGTATCCGGCATAGTGGTGCTGATAAGTTGATCTGGCAGCACAATGATATGGAGCAATTAGAGCAACAATTGGCACAAGTAACCGCTACGAAACAAGTCCCCTGCATTGTGTTCGAGTCTGTGTATAGCATGGACGGTGATGTAAGTCCAATTGAAGCAATTTGCGACCTTGCTGACCGTTACGGAGCAATAACCTATATCGACGAAGTCCACGCTGTAGGATTGTATGGAGCCTCTGGAGCAGGGTACTTAGAAAAGCTAGGTATTCAAGATAGGGTTGATATTGTAAACGGAACACTTGGCAAGGCATTTGGCGTTACAGGAGGTTATATAGCCGGAGATGGGATTGTCATAGACGCTATCCGGAGCGTGGCAAGTGGATTTATTTTTACTACGTCACTTTCACCTGTGCTTTGTGCTGGTGCGTTGGCCAGTATAAAGTATCTACAAGATTACAACGAACTCCGCGAACAACACCAGGCTCAAGCAACTAAATTAAAAGACAAGTTACTTGAAGTTGGAGTGGAGGTTCTAGATAAAGCCTGTACTCATATCGTTCCTGTGATGATCCGTGATGCCAAAGTATGCAAAGCAATCAGTGATAGGTTATTAGATGAACACGGCATCTATGTACAACCTATTAATTATCCAACGGTTGCTGTAGGTGAGGAGCGTCTCCGTTTCGCTCCAACACCACTTCATACAGACGCAATGATCGATGAATGTGTAAGGGCAGTAAAAGAATGCATTTCAAAAGAATTGTAGCAGAAATATTTGGTGGATGCAATTATACTTGCGAAATGTGTCCACAAAGCAATCCTGGCAGAGACAGAGAGTTTCTTAAAACACTGCCATTTGATTTATACACAAAAATACTAGATCAAGTCGAAGGTGAACCTACTGTGTTGCTAAGTGGCAGTGGTGAAGCAACCTTACACAAAGAGTTACCTAAGTATATCGAGGAAGCTGCTCGTAGAGGTATGCGACCAGTGATATACACCAATGGACTTCTTGTTAAGGGACAAAGGATGCGTGATCTATTTGATGCTGGATTACATTTGTGCAGATTTAGTGTGCTTGGATACAATAAACAATCTTATGAACAGGCAATGAATATAGATGCTTGGGATTTGATTTATCAAAATGTAGAAAATGCATTAGATTATGCACCAAATAATGTTAGCAGTTATCATCTTATATTAGACAACAATAAAACCGCATATGAATTAAGTCAATATAAGAAAAACTTTATAGATCCATTGAATATAAAATGCGAAGTATGGAAACAACATAACTGGAGTGGTAATTATCAAGGCACAACTCGCAAAGGTGTACCTAGCAAATGTGGAAGACCTTTTGCACCCGAAATAACCATTCGTGCAGGAGGCATTGGAGAACATAGAGGTGCTGTGGTTAGCTGCTGTCAAACACTAGGACCACCTAATGAAATACCTAGTGTGCTAGGACACACTGATACTCACAGTTTAGAACACATTTTAAATGACACACCTATGCAAAATCTGAAGAAAGCACACGAAACCAACGATTGGAATCTAGCACCTTATTGTGCTAATTGTGATTTTAGATTACACGACCCCGAAGTATTAGTTTACACTAATAACAATAATGAACTTTACAAGTTTGACGCTACGGAAATAGATTTACAGGACTTTATGTAATGCTGCAACCAGCACCACCACAAGGAAAAAATCAAAAATCTATACCTATTCAAAACTGGGATCATTTCTTTGAACTCAGCAAAACATTTGATAAGGTAAACAAAACCTATACAAGTTTAGTGTGGATGACCTTACCCGAAATTGTATTAAAATTCTTTCCAACAATTTACAGTGACAATGCTCTTAAGAATGTTTGGAACTGGAGAGTGAGAACTGCTTTTGCAGAAAGCAATACGTTTACCAGTGAACAAGAAGATAACTACTACGGTAGGTTCACAGACTTTAATAATATCGTTACTTTCAAAAACAATTTCAAACAACACGGTTTTAAAGTTTTACATCCTCTACACTTACATATAATGCACAAAGGAAACATTATGCACCCAGGGGGTAAAAGGATAGAATTATTAAAAAATATCTACAAAGATCCTGTGCCTCTTGTGATCACAGACTATACAAGACAACATCGCCTTGGCATAGCAAAATATAATTTTAATCCTACGCTGTTACATTTTACAATTGAGGATTATGTTAAAGACACGCACAATCAATACAAAATGTACAAAGAAGTTCACGCTAAAGATGAAATACTTTTCAATGACTATAGTTATTGTGCTGCTTATGAATTAAATGAATTAAGAACATTTAAGTGCAAGAAAGGCAAAGTTACCTGTAACGGAGAAGTATTAATGTACAAAGACCACAAAGATTGGAGACTTAATATCGATGATTGAAAAACATATTGATCAATATGCTGTACCGTTAGAAAATTGGGATCACTTTGTGGAACTCAGCAAGGAATTTGACCAAAAATTTAAAACACGAACAATGCTATATTATCTTACTCTTGACGAGATAAGACATATGTACACAGATTATACAGATGATAAACTGGAAAGATTATGGCAAGAGGTTGTAAATAATGTTTTTAGAAACAGCAATATCAGAACTAGTACAGAAATGAAAAACAGTGAATTTACAAAATTCAATAACATTGTTTCTTATGCTAATAGTTTTAAACAGTATGGCAGGAAAATCATTCATCCTGTACACGTGAGTATTTTTAATTTCGGTAGATGTTATCTACATCCTGGAAACAAACGTGTACAGTATTTGCATTATCATATTCACGAAAAGATACCTGTTATCGTAACCGATTACACAAAAAATCATGTATACAAAGGTTTAGAAAAATATAAGTTCGAAGGCAAAGGACTGTACTATACCTTCACAAGTGAATCACACGGAGATCAAGAAAAGCAATACAAGGCGTACAAAGAGGTCAATGCCTGGGTGGGAAAAATTTTCAAAGATAGAAGTTTTGGTCAAATAGAACATCTAGACGACGGAGATGTTAGACAATTTGAATATAAAAATGATAAGGTGTATTATAACGATAAACTCATACTCGCAAAAGGAAGGACAGGCAGGTGGCAAACGTATCTCCCGATGAGATGATTCCGTTATTAAATCACAAAGTTTTTTGTGAAGAAACCAGGAAGTTTGATACAAAATATGATACAAGAACTTATATAGGGTTTGATACAATTGCAAATATTCGTGACAAATTTCCTATTATAAAAAACTATGAACCTGACGTAGAAATACATCTTCGCATTGCTGATAACGTCAAAAAAGCCTTTATTGATTTTGACAGAACTGTTTTTACCAGTGAGGATTACCTACCTAAAGGACACGCTGTAGAACTACATTTCTTCAATAGTATGTACAGATTTCTATTGGACTTAAGAGCAGGCAAAGGATTGTATGGTCCATTGAGTATCAGTAGGTTTGAAAACAACCACGCACAGATACACCCAGGTGCGCACAGAATGGCAATGGTAAACACATATCACGATCCTGTGATGTTTGTGTTAACTGATTACCAAAACAAAAAAGATTTAACAATATCAAAAGAATTTGGCAAACTATATCATCCAAGAAACACTGATTATGATTGGCGAAGAGGTAGATGGGCATTACGCACAATGGAATACAATGGAGTTTTTCATAGATCAACTGGCAATGAAAAACGCTACAAAGATCTAATAGATCAATTTAACGACAACGATGAACATAGTTTTCATAGGCCAGAATGGGCGACCCGCACTTACAAATATAAAAAAAATAGAATCAGTGTTAATGGAGTGCCGGTTTGTGAAAAAGTAGGAGAACTTTGGAGAGTGTGTTGCGTATAATTGCTTTTGGATGCAGTCAAACCTACGGGCATTGTTTGGAAGATGCATATGTAGTTGACAACACCAAGTGGGATAAAGTCACAGTCGCTG
>Ga0255759_10000727_pt1 | contig 29468 bp, 26 predicted proteins | sample 101ome_20_FD_179959 | JGI IMG/M metagenome (GOLD analysis project Ga0255759, IMG submission 179959) | Coastal salt marsh microbial communities from the Groves Creek Marsh, Skidaway Island, Georgia - 101404AT metaG (version 2) | ecosystem: Environmental > Aquatic > Marine > Intertidal zone >...
TCGATGTGAGAGGCCATCGATTTGAGAGCCGCACGGACATCGCCTTCTTTGGAAGAAGGCACCCATGCATCCAGCGCAAACGCCTGACCTGTCACGGCGAGTTGAGTGGGAGCGGTGTGGATTTCATCCTCTTTGGAGAGGTACTCGTGAACGGCGAGAATGTTTCGGCCGTTGTTGCGAGCCCAGCGAGTAGCGTCTTCAGAGGCAGAGTACATGGTGCCCTCGACTTCCTTGCGCTTGGCCATCAAAGCCTTGAGCGCTTCAGAAGCCGATCCTTCCATGGCGGGAACCTGCACGGGCTTCCCACCAAGTTCTCCGAGCGCCATCTGAACTTCAGCACCTTCGGAGGGAAGGCAGGCAACAGCGACGATGCCGGGTGCGGAGGCAAGTTGAACCTTGGATGCTAGGGGGCCAAACACACCTCTTGCTTTGCTGGCTTTCTTGGTCTCGGAGACATACACCTCAACCCGGTCGGAGCTTGACAGAAGATCGAGATCCATGTTGAGCGGGGCCAAGCGCTGCAGGAGGTGGATTTGTTCGTCAAGGGTTGCAAGTTCTGCCTCTGCATCTCGTTGAGTGTCAAGCAAATCCAGCCCTTTCTGCAATTCATCGCCGAACGTCCCTTCAAGCAATTCTTTGACGCGATGAAGAGGAACGGGCCCTTCTCCGTTGACGGGTTTGAAGGCAGAAACGGCTGCTCGAACTTTGGCCAACAACGAACTGACATGGTTGGCTTCGTCTGATTCAGCAGCACGGCCGACCTGTACGCCTTCCTCAAAGTTGGTGTAAGACTCAATGTGGACACACCCGAGGGTGGTGCAGGTTCGCAGGACTTCTGCCATTCGATCAACAGGAGCGGCCACGGTCAATCGTGACATGGCTACCGTGTCAAACATGGAATCGCCTCAAGCAGAAGTCAGTGCGTCAACAACCATTTGGACAGCCTTGTCCTGATTGCTTGCTGAATTGGATTCAATGGCGGCCACTTCTTTGGCCCCAGAGGATTTGACATCATCGGCCTCGCCTTGAGCCTTGCCGCGGGCTTCGTCAAGGATGGATTGCGTCATGGCAACCGTCTCGTCGGCCGCCTTTTGGACAAGTTCCGTTGACTGGCGACGGGCATCGGAGAGGATCTTCGACGCTTCTTCTTGAGCATCGGAAAGACGCTTCTCAGCATCCTGTTCTGCGGATTTGATGCTTCGGAGGACTTCTGACATACCCATGAAGAACACCTGTTGATTTGTCCACCTAAGGAGGGTTTATGAGTCTAACGAACCATCCTGCTGGCTTCATTCCCCGGGTTTCGTCCCCCGGAAGCGGCTTGCCATACCAAATGGGTACAACAAACGACCCTGAACGTCTTGAAAACCCACCTTCCTCATCATCGTTCGATAATATCCATTTGTGCCATAGTGAGTATAACTGTTGGCCAGGCCTTTCCAGGGATGGTTCTTTTCACGGGTGATGAGTCTCGCCATGAGTTGGACCACCGTGTTCATCCATAAGTATCCAAAGAAACCGTGAAGTTTGTTGGCCTTCCCAGCGTCGCACATCACCAACCTTCCTCCCGGTTTGAGGACACGGAAAATTTCCCTCAAACCCTGTTCCTTGTCTTTGAAATCTCGGAAGGAAAACAAGCAGAACACCATGTCAAAAGTGGCATCGGGCAGCGGAATGTCCTCCGCAATAGCTTGCACGTACGAAGCCGGATGCTCGCCTCGGGCTGCTCGAGCCGCATCCACCCGAGGTTGCGCAGTTGCCAACATTTCCGCTGAAGGGTCAAGACAGGTCACATCAAGCCCGACCAAATCTTCTGCAAACGAGCCTGGACCGCACCCGACTTCAAGCACCTTCATGCCGGCAGTAGCGTGGTTTCGGACGTTACGTCGCCACCGTTTGTCTTGCCCAAACGTCATCCACCTGTTCACACGGTCGTAGTTGGGGATGGTGGCCTCAAGTTGGCCTTCCAGTTCCTCCCAAGCGTCCGCATCAATTCCCGATGGGTCGAATCCACCGGTCGCCGAACGCTTGCCCATGGTGCTGGCGAACCCCCGACCGTTTTGGACATGTCGTTTTGACCACAACCCCGCATCAGGCGATACGTTCCACGGTCTCGGGCGTAATTCCTTCTTCCGGAGTCACACGGAACACCAGAATTTTGAGGTTCTCCGGAGCGTTTCGGAATTTGGAAACGATCATTGAATTTTCAAAGTCCGTTCCGATGGTTCGTACTTTGAACGACAACACCATGTCGGCGATGGACGAGAGTTCTTGCTTGATGGATGGATCCAATCCATCCGTGGAAACGCTGATCATCAGCAAACCACGAACCATCTGGGCGTGCGCTTGCAGCATGCGGACCATGGAAACAACCCGGGCTGGGTCTTCACGCTGAAGGAAGAAATCTAAATTGTCCAAAACGGCTCGAAAATACGGACCAAGACCCATGATTTCATTGGTCACTTCGGTGAGGTAGTCCTGGTTGTTGTCATCAACGAACCGAGTTTGCGCAAGCCGTTGAATGTCGTCAAGTTGGAACCCTTCAAGCCGGTATCGACTGGCGAGTAATTCGCGCTCGAGGACGTTAGCGTTGTACTCCTCGCCGATGGTACGAACATTGATGTCGAGCGGCCATCCATACTTTTGGAAAATACGAATGATCTCTTGTTGCCCTTCATCCGTAGCGATGTAGAGGGTGTTGTCTGGCTCTTCGGCTGGGGAAGTAAACTGCTTGGCGAACAATTCACTTCCCGACCCGGTCTCGGTGAACGCAATCATGGTGAACCCTCGGGGGACACCACCTCGCATTTCGTTGTCGAACTTCGGCACACCGAAGGAACCGACGGTGCCGAAAAATTCCTCGTCTTCGGGGTCGAAGGTCATCTTTCTTGCCATGCATCATCACCTCAAAGAAGAACCACCTGGCCCCGGTCAATGAGGTCGGTGCAATAGGTGTCCAAATTCGCAAGCACCAGCGGTGGCGTTTGGTCAGGAACATTGAGGATCACCGACAACACTTCGCGCTGGCGGAAAGTGTTGATGAACGTGTGAAGGTATTCAGCAAGCATTCGGTCGTCGTTGTAAATCGCCAACGCATTCACGCTGTCGAGAAAGACAAAGTTGCGTTGGTTGTTGACGGTACGAAGGGTGTACAGGGTCCGCAAAAGGATGCTCTCGAGCATGATGGGGCTGTCAACGAAGGAGATGTTCGGGTAGGGCACATCGGTTCCACCGAGCACGCCAGAAGAGACAAGGTCAAGGAAGTGAATGCCAGAGACATCAACGCCAACCGCTTCAAAGGCCTGGATAATTTCGACGGCCCCTCTGCTCGCTGAAATGTAAACGCCACCCATCTCAAACATCTGCATGAGCGGCACCATGGTGCTGGCGGTGACAGCGAAGGTGTTGGCAGCGCTCATCCGTACCTGAACGGAACTGCTCAAGGAGACCTGGGTGAGTTGTTCTGCGATTCGCTGGTCTAGTTCGAACATGATCATTGCCCCCATCTGGATGTTTTGTCACCTGATGCACCCCATTTCAGCATGGGAATGAGCATCACACCGAGCGGCGTCAGTTCAATAGCATGCTTAGCCCGACTGTGCGAGGTTCCTCTCATTTTGACGACTTGCAGGAACCGGAGCAAGTGACCCATGCGCTCTGCGTCGCCCATGACGATGATGCCGTCGGCGATGGCTTCTTCCACACCGAAAGACGACCAGTGGGCGTTCTCTGTAGCGGAAGTAATTTCTGAAATCAAAATGGTCGTGCACCCCAGTGTTGCCAATTTCTTTCCGAGGGTGAAAAGGAAATCGCGAATCAACTGTTCGGATTTGATCTTGTAACAGAGCGTTGTCACCGAATCGATCACCAACCGAGTTACACCGATGGTGTTCACGATGTCAACAATGGATTTGATGAGGGCGTGAACGTCATCGAGGTCGAAGGAGGCTTTCTCCAATCCGAGCCATGAATACAGCACATCCATGTCAAACACGTTGATCAATCCTGAATCGACCATGTTCATGTCGAAGAAAGCGTATTGTCGAATGTTCTCGAGAAGTTTCACCGAAGGTTCGGTGGCGGTAAAGTGAGCGCAAGCCTCACCAGCCAGCGCTCCACGAACGAGGAACTCCATGCCAAGTGTTGTCTTCCCGGAACCGCACGTTCCGGCGGCAAGAACCGTGGAGCCGTAGGGAATGCCGCCACGCAAAATCTCATCCAATCCGTGGATGCCCGTCACGCATCGATCTCGGGTGTAAACGCTGCTTGGCTGCATGGGACCAAACAGGAGGAGAGGCCGCAGGTTGATGAAGTGTTTGCAACGCGACAACCAGAACCAAGGTCAAGCCGATGGGTGGTCGCCGGGAGTGGGGGATTCCTCTACGCTCCACGAGGATGAGGCGAATCGGTCCTCACCATCCCAAACCAGTGTTTGTCCAGTCATCATGAACAAGCCCGTTTGGCCACCCCACTCGATGCGCATGACATCTGCTGGGTCTACCTCGTCGAGTTGCGTGTATCGCAAACGGAGAATGCCCTGCCCGTCAGCAAGTCCGTTGAGTTGGCCAACACCGAGGAAACCCGCTTGACCGAGGTCAACGATATGCGTGGCGTTGCCCGGATCTTGCGTGTTAGGGTCGCCAGTGAGAATGGACACGGATTGTCCCGAAAGGACACCCTCTTGCAGCAAAAGGTTGGTCGATGTTGACCCCGAAGTGTGATTGAGGGACCATCCTTTGAGGGCGACAGCGAAGTCATTTGGATTGTAGACCTCAATCCATTCAGGACCGTTACTCGATGGACGGGTCATGACCTCTGTGAGGTGGAGTTGGTTGGTCTTTCGTCCACCATCATGGACTTCAAGTACGACCCGAATCAACTCGCCTTGCTGTTGAAAGGAGCGGTACGAGGTTGACGAGGAGGGAGCAGAGGCCCGGTCGGTCCCTCCTCGGAACAACACATCACCAACTCGAGTGGTGTTGTTGCTTTCAACCACTTGAATGGTCAAATAGAGACTCATGTCGTTGTCCAAGCCAAGTCCCTGTGCCATGCCCTCCTCGGTCACGTTGTGCAGAGCAGAAATTCGGTCCATGTCCAAACGATGAGCGACAAGCAAGCCAGGCTGGACACGCCCGTTGTTGAGCGACGCAGCATCGTGCAGGTGCCAATCCTCCGTGGCGTTGCCGTAGTCCAACCCACCGTCCAACGGGACAAACCATCCCGCCCCCGATGTCAATCGGTCCAACCCAACGGCAGCCGCCCGATCAAGGCGATCAACATCCGGGTCGTTGGACCCCATTTGCAGTTGGGCCAGCGAAATAAATGCGGTGAGAATCATCAAAAACAGCGTGAAGGCTGATAGAAATTCAATCACGGCAGTGAGGCCACCCTCTTCCCGTTCGGTGTGGGCGAACGAGGGCCTCCGCATAGGCCTACCAAGCCTCGCCGCTTCATGAGGTTGTTGCTGACGATGGGAAACTGCAACCAAGTCTCATGAAACCGAGAGATAAACAGGACGTCTCAAACACGGTGAAAAAAGGCATTCAAAGCGATGAGTCTTTGAAGCACGGATGCGAGGAGGTCTTGATGAGCGAGCGAAAGCAACGCAAAGAATCGCAAAAACGGACCGGTTTAGGCTTCGTACTGATGCTGCTTTTGTCGTCGCTTGGAGCGCTGGCCGTATCTCCCACGGCAAGCGCTGCTGTATCGGGCTCCCTCGGGATTACGACAAGTTCCGCACCCGTTCCAGACGGATGGTACTCCTCCTTTGACGCCATCGAGTTTACCGCTGAAGTAACCAACCACTACCTCTCTACATCTGGAGCCACGCGTACCTTGTCATGGTATGCCTGCTCGGGCCAAGTCACCGAGACCGAATGCAGGTCCACTTTTTCAGCCACCGGTTCGTTTGCGATGCAAAACATCAACGGAAACACGACCCTCACTGTCCCCTCCACCAGCCAGTGGGTTCCCGGCGGCAGTGCTGATGGCATTTTCACCATCCTTTATGCCTTCTCAAACAACGACCAAGACCCCAGCGATGACGTGTTCATCTTCAACATCAACCTCACCAGCAATTATGTGGATGCAACCATCGAGGACGATCACAACCCCTTGGAACATCTCGAGAACCTCTCAACTTACGCCAACGAACTGGTGTTGAACACCGGAACCGATTATGTTCTCAAAACGAAAGGTGAAGCCACCATTTGTGCCTTGTGTACATTCAGCGGCGATTTCGGCTGGCAACTTTGGGACCTCGAGGAAACCATGTTGTTGAAGGAAGCCTATCGCTCGGTCAGCAATTTGCCTGCGTGGGGTGGCCCCTCCCCGTTCAACATGAATCTCCCCGATTTTAGTTTCAACCAAGAAGGGCGATTCCTGCTCAAACATGGTTTGTTCAACAGCACGGGCAACCCTCACAGCGACTTGAACCCAAACAACAACCTCGCAACGTTTGAAGTGGTGCTCAACGACAGCATTGACCTCAAAATCACCAACGTTTACCCGAGTCACAGCGCTCAATCCTCCTCATTCTATTACGGAACAGAGCGCGTTGTCGCCGAAATTGCGAACGTCGGCAACACCACGGTGGAATCGGTCACCGCCTCCTTCCAAGTCTACGACCAGCAATACGAGCTGGAGGTCTCCGATTCCTGTGACATTGACATCATGCACCCTGGAGCAACCGAAACTTGCCGGTTCAACTTGACCACCACCGGCGCCTCACGCTTGTTGCGCGTTCAACTCCCCACCATCTTCACTATCGGCGAAGATGTCCGAATGGGGGACAACCTGTACTCAATCACCACCAATGTGGAAGTTGGACCCATCAACGCCAACATTCAGATCAATTCCAACGAAAAGGTGTACTTGAGCACGGACCATGTAGAACTGGTGGGACGATTCAGCGATGTGGCCTCTCAACCGCTCAACTACACGTGGAGAGAAGGGTTCTACACGTGGGGCTATGGGCAGGTGCTCAACCTTACAGGCGAGACCTTTGGGTTGGGACCGCACAACGTTTCCGTGCAAATTCAAGACCCCTGGGGAAACACAGATTATGCCTATGTTGAATTTGATGTCCTCAATTCCGTCAACATCAGTCATGTGCCTTACTGGACAGGGACGGCCACCACCGACAAAGAGGTGATGTTCACGCAGGACATCATGCTGCCCCATCTTGGCGTTTCCTACAACATTGGACAGGGCAAATCTCCCCTCCTACTCATCGACTTGGCCCTTGAAGGCACCAACGGTGAGGACAACGGCTTACGAACCATGGACCTCAACCTCAACCTCTCGGCCCTCCTTCCTGACAACATCGATCTCTCCACCGTTGACCTTCGATACCTCCCCGACACAGAGAGCCAACTTTGGACATACATCGAGGGCGAAGACACGTTCACCTACGACCCGTTCGCTGAAACCATGTCTTTGACCATGACAAAGGACGGCGTCATCCTCCTCATCGGTGTCCTACCGGAAACCAACGTGACGGCCACGGACTTCGAGTGGACGCAACTCAAGGGCGGGCAGATCCAGCTCGACTGGGAAATACAAGGCGACATCACCAACCCTTACGTGGGCGGTTGGAAGGTCTTCAAGATTCAAGGCATCACAGGAACAACGGTGTTCCCCGACCCCGCTTCCGGCGTAAGCGATACGATTTGGGAAGAACTGACACTGGACACCTTGGCGGACACGCTTGAGCTCTCAGCCACCCAGTGGATTGACCCGGGTTTCCTTGAAACCGGAATCTGTGCATCGTACGCCATTGCCCCGATTGACAGAGAAGGCTTGCCAAATTATGACATGATCAACGTCACCCGTGTCAACGGCCAAGCTGACCTGCTTTGTGGAGACGCCATTCCACCCTCAACCACCATCGAGCAATTTTCTCATACCTGGACCTTTACCAACAGCACCGAGTGCTTTGATGTTCGAAAGGACTGGTCATCTTGCTACGAAGTCACCCTTTCATGGACCTGGCCGGACCACGAGCCACAAGGAAACCTGACATGGAACCTGTACAGAATTGAATACGCTCCCGATGACGTGAATTTGAAGTTCATTGAACCCATTGCAGAAGGTCTTACAGGCGTTCCCGGAGAGGTCGGAACGTATTTCCAAGATGGTATGGAAACCGACGGCATTCGCCCCTACAGAACCTACTACTACATCCTCGCCCCAATCGATAGCGTCGGAAACGAATTGTTGCTTGCCAACTACCCTTCCCCGAACATCGAGCGGGTTCACATCGACGACGACTGGTGGTCCTACAACCAGCATGTCATTCCACCAGAGCCCGAACCCCCAGAACCCCCGCTGGGCATCCCATGGTTGCAGAAACTGAACGATGCCACGCAAGTTTCCGAATTCCAGCTGGCTGGCGTGGTTATGCTAGCGACCATTTTGTTGAACTTCATCCTCCTGCCACTCATTCTGAAAAAGCGCAAGCGATTGAAGCGGGTGTTGGAGGCTCGCAAGCGAAACGTCGCTGCAACCACCGAGTTTGATGACTTCTTTGAGTGATTGGCGCGGCAGGGGAGATTCGAACTCCCGAGGTGAGACACCACCGGATTAGCAATCCGGCGCAATGGCCAGGCTATGCGACTGCCGCTTGTAACTGGGCGACCTGCGAACTTCACATGAACATGACGGTGAGGAACACAGGTCGGAAAGCGCCGAGTGAGACTACAACGGACCAAGGATCCCGAGCCACTCTGCGGGGATGAAAATAATCAGCACCAACGACAAGAACATCCATCCAAGATAGAAGAGACTTCTGAAGAACGATGTCGCTGCTTTCGGCATTCTGCCGTTGTCGTCAAACGGCTCCAAAGGATCGATGGCCCAAACCGATCGTGCATACCACAGAGTAAGCCCCCCCGAGACGAAAGCCCACAGCAACGGCAAGCCTGATTCTGGCCAAAAGCAGGGCACAGAACCCAACATGAACAAGAAAATGCAGTACATTTTTGATTGCTTCACGGTGTATTCGGGACCTTTCACTTCGTTCATCATCGGGATGTTGACCTTTCCGTATTCACCAGACCTGTAGAGAGCCAACGCCCAGAAATGCGGAGGTGTCCACAGGAAAATCAAGAAAAACAGCATCCAGGGAACGGGCGAGCCCAGATCAAACATGTTGGCGTTGGCGATGGATGAGCCTGCTGCTGCTGCCCAACCGATAAGCGGCGGCGTTGAGCCAGCAATGCCCCCAATAACGATGTTCTGAGGAGTGCGCCGCTTCAACCAAATGGAATAGACGAACACGTAGAAGAGCACCGAAAATGCAGACCAAAAGGCTGCCTTGACACTTACCAAGAGAAACAAAGCAGAGCCCAAGAAGGCAATGATTGAACCGAACACAAGAGCGAATCTTGGTGTTGCGTGCCCGAGGGGAATCGGTCGGTTCATGGTGCGACGCATGTGGGGGTCGATGTCCGCATCGTACCACATGTTGATGGCGTTTGAGCCTCCCGCAGAAAGCGTGCCACCAACGACGGTGATGGAGGCCACAAAGAAGGTGTCCATCCATGTTCGTTGAACATCAATGGCCCCGTACCTCGCAAGCGTGTCGTGAATGATAATCGCGCACAGAGCCGTGACTTGAAGCAGAACAATGACTCTCAGTTTCATCAACTGCGTCATAACCTTGAACAGGCCCGGTGATGCGACGGAGGAAGCGTCGGCTTCGCTCATTCTTGCTCAACCCCATCGCCTGCTGCCTTGACTTTGAGACCCGAAGCATCGAGGACATCTCCACCATACCGAGCAAAACGAGCACTAAATGTGGTGTGAACAGCGGCCAAGAACGCAGAAACGCCCACCACCAAGTGGAGAAGCGAAAGCCATTCGGGGAAATCCCCTACCTTTGCGAACACGATGTAAGAACCCCCGACCACCACGTTGAGCATCCACAAACCAGCGGTAATTTCTGCCGACCGGAGAATGGCAGCGCTGCCTCCTTGGTTTTCGGCGGACATTCGCATGTTGCTGATGCTCAAGACCAAGACAAGCCCCACAATCAACGCCCCAAACCGATGAATCATTTGAATGAAAATACCAGGACCATCAAGCGATGGAAGGAAGGAGCCTTGGCATTTTGGCCATCCATTGGGGAAGCCAACCGAGCAACTCTGGTTGTATTGTCCCCCTGCCGATGAAGAAACCCATGCGCCCAGGACAAGAAGGAGCCCAACAGCCGCAGTGATGCCATAAATTCGCTTCATATGAGCCTCAAGGAAGCTTAGCGGTGTTGTCATTATCTCCCACTGGGCACCTTCACGGAGTCGCATGGCCATGTATTGCCACATCAACCCGGCCGTGAATACGCAAGCCAGGGAGAGGTGGAGGGCGACCGTCCAATCGGCGTTGTCAAAGAGGACCGTGACAAAACCCGCCGCCCCTTGAATCAACAACATGACGGCCGAGAACACGGCGACTCTCGAAACCGGAACCCCGTATACCGTTTCTTGACGCCGAGTCATGACGACGTTGAGAAGAATGGGGACAGCGATGATACCGACCAGCAATCGGTGAAACCATTCGACAAAGATTTGGAAAACGGTGTATCGGTGCTCAGGGCCCCTCGAATCGACTTGGTCGGGATTCGCCGTCCAGTAAGCCGCTTGATCTTCTTCGGAGACAACAAAGTGCCAGGTGCCAAAGCACGTTGGCCATTCAGGACACGATTCGCCGGCATCGTTGATTCGGATGGAACCACCAACCACAACGATGAGCAAGGCCATGACCACAAGAAGAAGAGGCAGGGCAGACGGCCGACGCCACCATGAAGCCTCCATGGAAGGATGTGAGAGCAGACCCCTTTTGAACAAATGCCTCGCCCCCTGTGCATGGGTTCCCAACGGTTGAGGACAATGGTAGCCCTACTCACGCTGGTGTTGTTCTCCAGCACCACGCTTGCAGAAGCAGAGCAAAATGACGCTGAGGAGGGACAGAGCGGTTCTTTGATCGATACCCGTGTCGTTCCCGCATCGTGTTTCATGAACGCAACGTGCGACATCACGCAACCGGCTCACTTGGTGGAATACTTTAGTGCAGATTGGTGTGAACCTTGTGAGCAAGTCTCTGAGCAACTCAAAACGTTGGATTCAAATCAAACAACGGTCTTGCAACATCACGCATCTCCAGTGGATGAAACGTTCCTTTCCGAATCCAAACTAAAATTTGAGCAAGAATACAGGTTGTTGTTCATTCCTTCGTTGGTGGTCGACGGTTCACATCTCCTGACCGGCACGCGTCAGGCCATGGATTTGGAACATGTCTTGAACAACTCAACAGAGCCCTCATCAGCTCTTGATTCTCTCTCGGCATCCGGCCACAACCTCTTCTGGGATCACGAACTTGAAGGCGAAGTACGCATGTGGTATGCGGAGCCCACCCCCCATTCAGAACGTGACACAATTCATCCTTTTTTGGCTCGAACCATGCTTCATACCAACGCATCCACGGGTGTTCTCTCCGTGGAAGCCATTGACATCAAGGCCGAGGGCTTCTTTGTTGTGATGCTTGAACACCCCGGTGTAAAATCGCTGACCGTGGCGTCACAAGCACCAACGGGTTCCATGGATTTGAGCGAGAGCGAAGAGGCAAACTCCAGCAGCGGACAGACCTCTTCCACTCCGGAATTCCTTGTCATCGGGATCACCCTTGCTTTGGTGCTGATGGTGCTGCCGGCTCTGGGCATCCACCGTTCGCTTATGGGACCCTCCAAGCAGGACCCACTCGACAAAGCACTGGCTGAAGAGTGAGGTAGGTTCAAAAAGAGTCGCCATGTCGGCCAAATGCGAAAGCCTCGCATGTGATTGATATGGTCAAGCCAGCACGCCAACACACTCGCTTTGAACGCGCTCGAATTATCGGTGCCCGCGCACTCCAAATTGGAATGGGTGCACCACTCTACGCAACGGAAGAAGTACTTCGTGAGCAGTTCAGAGATGAACTCGTTTCCCTGTACGGCCTTGAAGAGGCCTCCATCCGATTTGTGCTTGACCCGCTCAAAATCGCCCTCTACGAATACGAGAACCATCTCATCCCTATCGACATTGACCCTCACGAGTCTTGAGCGTCGGATGAGAAACCATAGAACTCAGCCTGCTCAACATCAGGGAGCGCTGTTCGCTTTACCAAGAGCGTGCGTACAGCCCACAAGTCAACAAAAACCCTGTATTTGGTCGTTGCATCGAGATAATCAACACCGCTTGAGCCACCTGTCCCCATCCTTCTTCCGATCATGCGTTCAACCATGCGTGCGTGATGGGTTCTGAACAAGAGCATCGACTGCTCCAATTCAACAAAACTGTCGACGAGTCTTCGAGGCCAAGAGAGCAGAGGAAGGTCTCTGTAGGATTCTATGAACAACAACCCTGCTCGACCGCGATGGACCCCTCCATCAGGCATCAAGAAATCACGTGCACCATCAATGCCGGATTGAATTCGTGGGCGGATGGTGGCCTCATCGCCATGCCCAATGCTGACCATGTGGGCCAACACTTCCTCACCGTGATCGACCATGGATTGGATATGTGCCTGGACATAGGCATGCACCACATCGTCATCCCCTTCTGCACCCGGTGAGGAGCCGTGAATAGGCGTGCGGGAAAGCCATGCTGACAGCGCGTCGTTCAGCGAAGGTTGGGCGTGGGTGTGCTCAAAGTCCTCCATAGCCTGCTTCGAAACTTTCCCTTCTTGACTCAATTTCTTCATGTGAGCCAAGGGGTCCATGCCCCCCACGCGTTGTTCTTGTTCAAGGCCCAGCAACACTTCCAACTCCCGCATTTGCCAGGACTCGAAACCAGAGGAGGTGCCCAATCGGTCACGGAACGCGAGAAAATCTTGCGGAGAAAGGGTTTCCATCACCTTCCATTGGTCTGCGAGGAGGCGGAAAATTTCGCTGACACGCTCCAGATGGCGAACGATGGTCGGGATGTCCGACTCCGCCACATGAGGCGCAAGCAGCGCTGTCCTTGCCTCTTTAAGTTCCCTCAGCACCAGTTTGAACCACAATTCAAAGGCCTGATGGACGATAATGAAATGCAATTCATCGTTTGAAGGAGCGGGAGAATACCCTTCAGGACCGTCCTGTAGATTGAGCAGATCATCAAGGCGGAGGTAGCCACCGTAGGTCATTCGCACGGGAGAAGGGGCGTCTGCCATGCACCAACGAGGGGAAGAAACCACATGAATGCTTCACCTCAAAGAAGGTCATCGTGAGGCTGGTTGGACGGGCATGAGATGCACGTTTCGGCGTGAAGATCAACCAATCCGTATCGGATAGATTCAAGCCTGTCGGACATAATACTCATAGAGCGATTACAAAACCCCTCCATATGGGCGTACCCTTCTCTACGGTGCAAGATTGGTTGCAAGGGTACGACAAAGACGCCATCACCATCGGCGTTGTTGCTTCCCATTCGTCCCTTCAAATCCTCCACGGCGCACGACAGGAAGGGTTTCGCACGCTCGGCATTGCCGTCGGTGAAAACCGACGACGTTTCTACAAAGCCTTTCCCGGAGCCGACCCCGACGAGTGGTTGATGCTCGAAGACTACCGAGAGATGCTCGACCATGCAGACTGGTTCCGAGAGAAGAACGTCATCATTGTCCCCCACGGCTCGCTCGTCGAGTATCTTGGAGCCAACAACTTCCGGAATCTTGAGGTCCCAACCTTTGGCAACCGGAACATCCTGCACTGGGAAAGCAGTCGCGCCCTCCAGCGCCAATGGCTCGAAGACGGTGGTTGCACCATGCCATCGGTCATCGAAGACCCTCACAACATTGCAGGGCCCGTGATCGTCAAGTATGCTGGAGCAAAAGGCGGACGAGGCTATTTCATAGCGCGTGATTACAGAGATTTCAGAAGAAACGTGGACATTGAAGAAGAGTTCACGATTCAGGAATATGTTCTTGGTTGTCGCTATTATCTCCACTTCTTCTTTGACCCAACCGCAGAAGACGGATACCAAGTCCAGGGAAGAGGAGCGCACGCTGGCAAGAATTTGGGCCGATTGGAATTGCTTTCAATGGACCGAAGAGACGAAAGCAACGTCGATGAGTTCTACAAACTCGGTTCACTTCGTGACCTGCGCGAAATGTCTCTCGAGCCTTCGTTTGTGGTCACGGGAAATCAACCCGTTGTTATTCGTGAGTCCCTTTTGCCCCGAGCCTTTGAAATGGCAGAGGGCACTGTAGCCGCCTCCTACAATCTTGAGGAGGGCTCTCGAGGGATGTTGGGGCCGTTCTGTTTGGAAACCATCGTGACCGACCAATTGGAATTCAAGGTGTTTGAAATCAGCGCAAGAATTGTTGCTGGTTCAAACCCCTTCATTGGAGGTTCTCCTTACTCGGATATCAACGAACGCTTCATGTCAACCGGCCGACGAATCGCTCGCTCCATACGAAACGCACTGGACAACGACCGTCTCGGCGATATTATCTCGTGAGGTCACTCATCACCGGAGAGTGCATCCAAGTCTGGTGCAGAGGGAAGGGCATCATGGTCATCGGATGTGTCTTCATCGGCCACAGTTTCTTCAGCACCCTGCTCCTCAGTTGGCTTGGCTTTATCGGAGGAATTGATACCTTGTTGAGCCATCTCGAGTTCTGCTTCTAGTTCTCGCTTTCGGGCCTCACGCTCCTCGGGGGACGGAAGGGTGAATTCTGCAACAAGCATGATGGGGTCGCCGGTTGACAACTCGCCGTTGTACTCGAAGGGATCTCCTCCTTGATTCACGATGACTTGGAATTTGGTCGGGTCCTTGCTCTTGCGCTTGTCGTGCTTTTTGTAGTGGTGAACATAGACTTGATATTTCCCTGCAGGGGCCTTTCCATCTTCCCAAAACACGTTTTCAACGGGTTTACGAGTCTCGGCACGAACGTTGGCATCAACATCGAGCTCGCCGCCGCAAGCCGATTTCTTGTTGCCGCCGTGAATACGCTCACCCGACGGGCAAACAACGTGCAGGTCAAGGTCGTTGTAGTTGTTCCACATCAGCGAAATTTGAACATCTGAGGACTGAGCCCCTTCTCGCTCGAGACGTGCTTTCAATTCGGACATCGCACGCTGAGCAGCCTGTCGGGACTCAAGCATTTCTTGTTCTCGTGCGGCCTCAATTTCTGCAAGACGCTCTGCTTCAGCGGCTTGGAGTTCTGCTTGACGCTGTTCCTCGATTTCTGCCATCGTGTCCTGTGCCTCAGGAACATCAACGCCTGCCATCCGTAGTTCGTTCTCAAGTTCCTGGCGACGGCGCGCCCGCTCCTCAGGCGACGGAAGGTCAAACTCCGCCACGAGCATGATTGGATCGCCCATTGAAAGTTCACCGTTGTACTCGTAGGGTTCCCCGCCTTGGTTCACAATGACTTGGAACTTGGTCGGATCTTTGCTGCGTCGCTTCTTGTGCTTCTTGTAGTAGTGGACATAGACCTGATATTTTCCTGCAGGAGCCTTCCCCTCCTCCCAAAACACGTTCTCAACGGGTTTGCGAGTCTCTGCACGCACGTTGGCGTCGACATCCAATTCCCCGCCGCAGTCAGATTTCTTGTTGCCACCGTGGATACGTTCTCCAGATGGACATACAACATGGAGGTCAAGGTCGTTGTAGTTGTTCCACATCAATGAAATTTGAACATCTGAAGATTTTGCGCCCTCACGCTCGAGACGAGCACGGAGCTCCGACATCGCCCGCTGAGCGGCTTCCCTTGACTCAAGCATCTCTTGTTCTCGGGCTGCTTCAATTTCCGCCTGTCGTTGTGCTTCTGCCTCTGCCAATTCCGTTTGTCGCTCTGCCTCACGCTCTGCGGCCAAACGGGCTTCCTCTGCTTCGCGCTCTTGCGCTCGACGGTCAGCATCTTCTTGCTCTTTGAGCAATGCTTCTTCCTGTTGCGCTCGCAAACGCTCAGCCTCAAGTTCCCGTTGGCGGCGAGCCTCTTCTTCTGCTTCTTCTTGGGCCTGGCGACGCTCGTTGAACCGTTGTTCGGCCAGGTCTCTGTCACCCTGGTTTTGTTGACGAAGCATGTCTTGAATCGATGCTAACTTACGGTCAAGGTTCTTTTTCGCTTTACCGAACCCCATGCCCGAATGTTGTTGCATCAACCCTTCGGCATTCATGCCGCTTTGGATATTGACTTGGGCTTCCCTGCGCATCACAATAAACAGCAAGCCCAGGGCAAATGCACCTCCGAGAGCAGCGGTGAGGACATAATCTGCGAAGGGCATGTTCCTTTCCATACCGAACTACCACTTGAAACATACGCTGGGGCCCTGATGCACCCGAAGATGAACGGCGATAGATACAACAAGGACAGTGCGCATGGAAAGGGCATGCGTGAGGTGACCCTCAGATGGGAGCGAGAGGCCCTTGCTGGAACTTCAATGGCTGAACTGGACAAAGTGGTCCAACGTCTTTCCATTATGGGTAATCTGCTCATCACTCCCGAAGGTATTCGCCAAATCCTTTCACCGGTCTATCGGGAGGGAAAAGGTCCCAGCGACCTTGATGCATTGGATTTTTTATCGGTTGAACAAAAACTGGTTGAGCGGGAAGGAAACGCCATCGTGGCCTTCAACAGTCATCCTCTTGTCCGATTGGCGACAAACACAGAGAACATCCACATTCTCGTGCCTTGTGATTTCGAAGACGGAAACTTCACCATCACGGTGCGTGGTCTGCCGAAGGCTGTTGCTGGTTTTGTACGGCTCAGTGAGGCGATTGTGCCCCCCGCAAGCGTTCGGGTAAAGACGCTTTCCGATTCGAAGGATGACCTCAGAGAAACCTTCACACAGCGGCAGCTTGAGTGCTTTGAATTGGCGGCCAAACACGGCTATTATGAAACACCAAAACAAATCACGATCCAAGGGCTTGCTGAGGTCATGGGCATTGCTCGCTCGACTTACCAGGAGCACCTCAACGCCGCTGAAGAGCTCGCTTTGCACTGGCTATCCCAGAACATGTCGTAAACGATTGAGAAACAAACCTTTGATGAAGAAGGCGACGTCGGCCATCCATGGACAAAGCCCAGCGCTTGGCCAGGCTTTTGCCGAACAATCGCGGCGTCTGGATTCCCATTGACCACGGTGCCTCGGATTATCCAAACCCCGGCCTTGAGGACCTCGATGGGCTGATTCGCCAACTCATTGCAGGGGGCGTTGATGTCATCCTGGCACAGAAAGGCATCGTGAACCACTACGCTCATCTTTGCGAAGGCACGAACACCAACATGGTCATCCACTACTCTGTGTCCACTCGGCACGCAGGACCGGACAGCAACAACAAGGTGTTGGTTGGCCATGCTGACGAAACACTGAGCAGGGGGGGCTTGGGCGTTTCCTGTCAAGTCAACATGGGAAGCGAACATGAAGCAGAAATGATCGAGCGCATGGGTGAACTTAACCGCCAAGCACATCATCAGGGTCTGCCCGCTTTCGGGATGGTTTATGCGCGAGGCCCGCACCTCAACCCTGTCAAAGACGACCCCACGAAGGGACAAGCTCATGCTGTCCGGCTTGCGTTTGAATTGGGCTGCGACGCCGCAAAAACAACGTGGACCGGAGACAAAGAATCCTTTGCTTTGGTGACGCAAGCCGCTCCGATTCCCACATTGGTGGCAGGCGGGCCAGCCACGAACGACAGTTTTGCCGTCCTTGAGATGGTTCATGCCGCCGTGGAGGCGGGTGCTGCAGGCGTGTGTATGGGCCGTCAAGTCTTCGCACACGAGCATCCAGAACGCATGGCCAAGGCTTTGGTTGCGATTGTTCATCATGGAGCGACTCCACAAGATGCCTTGAAAGCGAACGATTTGTAGGTGGCAATATGGAAATCTGGCTCCGACTTGCGGCTGGAGAGGACCCTGTTGATGGAGGCATGGCCGACCGCTATTGGAGCGAAACAGAAGGCCATTTGAACACACAGGATGGGGTCCTGAAGGGGCCTGATGGTGTCATGGGCGCCCACATTGCCATTGCAGACGGCCATTCGCAACAGGAGGGGTTGGCCTTCATTGGCACCGTGGATTGGATTTTGGTAGAATGTGAAACATGGTCGATGATACCTCTTGAGAACCTCATCTCGGCCCGAACAGGAAGCCATACAAAAATTGCTGCTACCATCACGACACCTCTGGAGGCTCAAGGTGCCGGCTTTGCTTTGCAAGAAGGTGTAGACGCCTTGGTGATTCCAAACGACATCGCTATGGTGGAGGCAGCGTTGAGTGTCAAGGCGCAACGACACGAAGAAGTCGGGGGGGAACCGGTCCAATTGAATGAGGAGAAAGAACTTGTTTTGGCATCGATGGCCGTTACCGCCGTGGAACAGGCGGGAGTAGGGGACCGTTATTGTCTTGATTTTCTCTCCCTCTTTTCGCAAGGAGAAGGAATCCTCGTCGGCTCTTCCGCCGCATCGCTTGTGTTGGTTCACAGCGAGACGATCCCCTCCACGTTTGTACCGACCAGACCGTTTCGTGTCAACGCAGGTGCTCCGCATTCCTATGTGCTCATGGCCGATGGTTCGACGAAATACATCGCCGAATTGGTATCGGGAGACGAGGTGTTGGCGGTTTCCGCAGAGGGGGTCTCGAGAAAAGTGGTTCTCGGAAGAAGCAAGATTGAACAGCGCCCGATGCTGAAAATTTCGTACGTTTTGCAGGAAAAAATCGGTCGGAAGGCTAATGAATCTCATGTCTACCTTCAACAAGCAGAAACGGTCCGATTGATAACCGACTTGCCCGATGCCTGCTCCGTCACCGAACTCAAGGTGAGCCAAGCCATCCTCGGGTGGACGGACCATGGTGCTCGGCACCTTGGACAACCAATTGGAGGCCACGTTTTGGAACGGTGAAGAGATGGCGGTTTTGGGCAAGGGGTCAGCACACGGCGCCTGCAGTTTGCTGCATGCTGCCGCTCTTGGCTACGGAGCGTGTGTGGCACTCGATCTTCCCCTCACCGTGCGCCTTCTTGACCGTCCAAGTAAACGTGAAGTGGTCGATCCAGATGATGTGCTCCAGCACCTCATCGAAGCATGGGTCAACGAACAACATCCACTCCCTGTTGGATTTGAAATCGAAGACCTTCATTGGGGAGTCAATTCAAAAATTCCCCCAAAACAGGGGCTCAAATCTTCTGCCGCAACTTGCATCGCTGGACTACGGGCCCTGTGCAACGCCACCGACACCCATCTCGAACCTCACGAACTGGTTCACCTCGCTGCGCAAGCCCAACTTGCGGCTGGCGTATCCCTCACAGGTTCCATCGATGATGCATGGGGGTGCATGACGGCAGGATGGAAACTTGTTGATGTTCAAGCACCCATTTCAGAGGGAGTCCTTATGGAAAACGACGACCTGTCACCCGATGATTGGACGGTCCTGTTGGTCCTGCGTGAGCCGAGAACCCAGCAACCGACCCTGGAAGATTTCGCCCCTCATATCAATGCGTTTCAACAGGCCTTGGATGCAATCCAAACCGGCAACGCACTTGTCGCCATGACATGGAACGGACGTGGCATGGCAGCGGTACTTCGTGACATTGAGGGTCGGAAGATGACCAATGATTCGTTCATGAACAGTGCCCGAGCGGCCGGTATCTCTGGTTCCGGACCAGCATTGGCGATTGTCATACCGAAGCAACAACAACCCACGGTCGAGCGAATCAAATCATGGTATTCCACTCGTCACAGCAACGTTGAGATTATCGAAACTTCCTTTCTTTCTTCGGATGTTGATGACGAATTGGAGTGAACACCTTCTAAAAGGGCGGGGAAGTCCAAAACCCCGTTGAACCATGCAGATGCGCCTTGGTGAAGCTCTGCGTGTTACCCTCACTGGGTCGAGTCACGGACCGTTTGTTGGAGCACTCGTTGAAGGAATGCCAAAAGGCATCGCCGTTGATTCCTCTTCCGTTGCAGAGGCAATGGCACTTCGAAAAACGGGCGGAGTCTACAGCAGTAAGCGGAAAGAAACGGACGAAGTTGTGTGGTGCAAAGGCGTCCAAGACGGTATGACGACCGGGGCGACGATCGAACTTCAAATCGCCAACAACGATGCTCGTTCATCCGATTACAGTTTCCTTCCAGACCACCCGCGCCCGGGCCATCAAGACATGGTGATGATGAAGCGGACAAAGGGCGAAGCCGACTTGCGGGGTGGAGGGACATCGAGCGCAAGGATGACCGCCCCCCTGGTTGCTGTGGCAGCTCTCCTGCGCCCGTGGCTGCAGGAAATGGGCGTATCGGTTGAAGCACATCTCGGTGCTGTGGGAGAGGTCAATGCAAGACCTCTCGACGCGTGCCCTCAGCGATGGGCAAGTGAAACATGCGAGCAACTCCGCTGCAGAGACCCGGAAGCCGCAGAAAAAATGGCGGCGCTCATCGATGCCACTCGCCGCGATCGCGATTCCATCGGTTCACGGGTTGATGTGGCCATCCTCGGCGTCCCTCTGGGTGTTGGCGAGCCGTGGTTTGACGGCCTTGAGCCTGCACTCGCTCGGGCGATGATGGCGATTCCTGCTGCGAGAGGAGTTGAATTTGGCCATGGCTTCGGTGTCCAAACCATGCGAGGAAGCGAACACAATTCACCGTGGGGGGGCTCATCGGAGAAACCCGTGCTTGAGGGAGAACAACCCGACGGAGCTTTGGCCGGTCTAGCAACCGGAGCACCAATCGTGGTTCGGTTGGCGCTCAAACCACCGTCCAGCATCCCGAGGGAGCAGCACACTCTGAACTTGAAGACCAATCAACAGGAACCGCTGGTGGTCAAAGGGAGACACGACCCTGTGCTCGGACCCCGTGGAGTGGCTGTGGCCGAGGCGATGGCTGTTCTCGTTGTCTCTGATTTGATGATTCGAGGAGGTTTCACAGATGCATGACGCCCCAGAAGTTCACAAATTTGGAGGCTCCTGCCTGAGGGATGCCTCCGACCTCGAGCGTATTGCCCACATAGTTCTTGAAGCAGAAGGACCGATTGTGGTGGTGGTTTCTGCCCTCTGGGGAACCACCGACCGATTGATGCGAGCGGCGAAAGACCCCCGATATGCGGGGCGTTTGGTGAACGATCTTGCGAGCCATCACCTTCGCTTTGCTCCTTCGCTTGTTCATTCAGACCTGAACGAAATTTTCCAGCGTGTCTTGATGGGCATCGAAGAAGCGCTGGCTGCCCTTGCCACGGATCGCTCAGACATCCAAGCCTACAACCGATTGTTAGCGGCAGGTGAACGTCTCTCTGCACTCGTGATTGCCCATCACCTGTCTCAACAAGGAGTCCCTGCACACCCATTGGGTGCTGAGGACGTGGGACTGTGTTTGGACGGCGTGGAAAACGCCCGCACGGTGGACCTCGAACGCTCTGCAGAACGCTTGGACCGGGATGCCTTCCACGGCGTTCCCGTCGTAACAGGTTGGTTCGGAGAAGGAACCGACGGCAACATCGCCCTACTGGGGAGAGGAGGAAGCGACCACACCGCAACGGCGCTTGCTGCTTTGTTGAGCGCTCAACGCGTGGTGTTGTGGAAAGATGTCATGGGGATTTATCCCGTTAATCCACGTTGGGGAGTTACTTCGCCCCCAATCTCCTATTTGGGTTATGGCGAGGCCATTGAGTTTGCCAACGCTGATGCAACCATTATCCACCCTGCAACCGTTGAGCCCGTGTATGCCATCGGCATTCCTATCGAGATTCGCCACCTCTCCGGATACGGCGAGAGCAACATGAAAACCACCATTGGGCCAGATATTGAAGGCCCTTCCATGGTCAAAGGTGTGGCTTGCATACCTCGCGTGTGTTGCATTGACGTGAGCGTCAAGTATTCCGGAGATGTGGTAGCAGATCTCAGCGAGTTGATCCAGGCCCTCAAATCTGAAGACATCCGTATTTGCTCGTTTGAAACAACGCCCTCACGTTGGCGGTTTGTCCTTCCACAGCATGACGTGAAGAAGGCCGTTGACATCATCAAACGCTTAGAAGAGAACATCTCGTACACGTACTACGCAGCCATGCTCTCGTTCATCGGATGCAGGGATGTGCATGTCTTGCATGAACTTCTTGGGGCTCAGAACGGTCTTGAAAGCGACACCGTCCATGTTTCCACGTCGTCGACGCACATCTTGACGCAGCGGGTTGACATCTCAAGCATGCTCGACGAGTTGGTCGCAAAAATGAGCGTCATGAAGAACTGATGCTCACTCAGCCTGGCGTTCTCGGAATCGCTGAAGGTGGGTGGGGAGATTCAATCCAAAGAGGACACCCACCGTGATGAACACGAACAGCGTTCCCAAGGCCACACCATACACAGAGGTGAGTTCGACGGATTCCCTCATCCGAAGCGCCGTATCTCCTGAAAACAGCCCCACAACGGCTGGCAAAATGGTGTTGGCAGAAAGAACAAACCAAGCCAGCAAAGTTGCGAGAATGGGGTTGATGACCAACGAGCGGTGGTATTTGGCAACGATTTTCTTCGGGTTCATCACGTAGACTTCGTTGGTTCGAATGCTGGTATCAAGCATTGAATAGCGAATGACGCCATTGCTGAGTTCGAAGTACATGATCAAAAGAACCGAGTACACCACCACCAAGATGGACAGCATGGTTGGATTGTCTTGAAGACCAAAGAGGTCGTTTGAGAGAGCGGTCTTGGAAGATGCGAAGCGCAAAATGGCGAGAATGAACAAGAGATTGCTTCCCAAAGAGAGGCGGGCGTCTCGCTTGAAGGTACCCATGAAACCGAGAACGGTCGCCCCACCGATGACCACCAGTTGCATGACGTTGGCAAAACCAAGACTTCCCGTGAGGATGTACCACATCGTCCCTTGTGGTGGAGAGATGATGTAGGTGAGGAAGGCGAGGGCCACCAACACACCGTACACCCCAATCTGAAGATTCTGAACCATCTTATCGGGGGGCAAGAACTTCATCTTCGGGACCAACGGACCACCGAGCAAACTCTCGATAAACGACGGGATCTCAACGGTGGGGATGGCATCCTTCGGGATTTCGCTGCCTGCCCCAACTTGGCCAGCGGCCTTCTTTCGGGAAGGAGCTGACGAACGAACCGTCTTTCCGTCATACAGGTGGGATGTGTCTGCCGATGGCTTGTTAATCGTCATCTTCTCACCTCAGAATCCTCGTGCTCCTGCTAGAGCAGTGGAGAGCAACATGTCAGGCTCCCAATCCATGATGTTTACACCTAGACCTCGTAGTTCGCCGATGAGCACGTCTCGTTCGGTCTTCATGACCTCGTAGCCGGTTCGGTCGATGCGCTTGGCATCAAATTCAAATTCCAGCGACGAAGGCGAGAGCACCGTCACATCGAAGTCACGGGCACGGAAGTCCCGCAGGGCATTGACGATAGTCGGGTCGTCTTCGAGGTTGGACAAGAAGATGATCGGACTTCCTTTGTTTATGTGGGGCAAGATGCGGTTAACAACGACCTGCAACGGAATGTTGCCACGAGCAACGGCCCCGGCAAGTTTGGTCAAGATCACGTAGAGCTGCTTCTTTCCAGTGTCACGGTCAACACTCACCACTTCATCACCGTAGACGATGACACCAACGGAGTCACGACGTCCGAGGAAATACTTCGCAAGGGAAGCGGCGGCTCGCGTAGAATACACAAGGGCGTTGCGGGAAACGGGACCTGTTTCGGCAACCGCTCGGGAATCCACGATGATGATCACGTCGGACACAGCGTCGCGCTCCCGCTCATTGACCATCAGTTTACCAGAACGTGCGTATGCGGACCAGTTGATGGCACGGAACGAATCGCCCTCAAAGTACTCACGGAGCGAGTAAAACTCTGAACCGGGTCCAGGTTGTCGAATGTTGACGGCTCCAGTGAAGATTTTGGGGACGCGGGACTTGACGAAGGTCTCTTTCAAGTCCTCCATCTTGGGGAACACAAGGAAATCGTTGTAGACATGCAATTCCTTTTCCTTGTGGAACAAGCCAAACGCATCTTGAATTCGAACCGTGACCGGGCCGAGGCTGTAGAAGCCTCGTAGCGGACACTCGACCGTGTACTCAATGAAGGTCTCTCGGCGTGGGCCGAGTTCCATCAAGATGTAGTTGGCACCTTCCTTGATTCGCATCACTTCAGGCACACGGTCTCGAACTTCCAGAATCTTCGGAAGCGATGAGGTGTTTTGCATCCTCAACGTCACGTTCAGTTCACCGTCTTCAAACATGCGAGCGCTTGACAGCTTTCTCATGGCGACAACGTTGCCCAAAGCAACGCCTTCTTCTCCAGTCCATTCCTCTGCTCGTCGTCCGCTCGACGCGACATCCGCATGGTTCCCAAGGAGTGCAGCCCATGTGAGGAACACGAAGATGACCACGGCAATTGTGACGAGTTGGGTGTTTCGGAGCGTGAGGCCAAGCAGATACATGGCAACAGCTAGGCTGCCAAGCATGGCTGACTTACGACTCCACATGTTTGATTCACCTCGTTATCGGTTGTTCAACTCAAACCGTTGGCACAGGGACTTCTCGCAAGATGGTCTGGATGACTTCTCCTGCTTCGAGACCCTTGATTTGGTGCTCGGGTTTCAAGATGATACGGTGAGCGATAGCAAGTTCGGCGATGGCCTTGACGTCGTCTGGAGTGACGAAGTCACGGCCACGGAGTGCTGCTGCTGCGCGAGACGTCTTGAGCAAAGCCTGTGAACCACGAGGTGAAGCGCCGACGAGAACACGAGGGTCTTCACGGGTTCGGGACACAATTTCAACCATGTACATGCGCAGTGCAGGGTCAACGTAGACATCCTCACAGGCTTGCTGCATGGCGATCACACGAGCAGGGTCGGTGATAACGTCAACATCGACAGCGTCCTTTCCACGACTGATACGGCGGGCGAGGATTTCGTCCTCGTCAGCACGGTCAGGATATCCGACGGACATCTTGAACATGAAACGGTCAAGCTGTGCTTCGGGAAGTGGGTAGGTACCTTCCTGTTCGACTGGGTTTTGCGTAGCCATAACGATAAACGGAGCTGGCAACTTGTGGGTCACCGTACCGATGGTCACTTGCTTCTCTTGCATAGCCTCAAGCAGTGCTGCTTGTGTCTTTGGCGGTGCACGGTTAATCTCGTCAGCGAGGAGGAGATTACAGAAAAGGGGACCTGGCTTGAACGTAAACTCGCCCTTCTTGGCGTCGTAGATGTTCGTACCGGTGATGTCAGCGGGAAGCAAGTCAGGCGTGAACTGAACACGCTTGAAGTCACAACCAAGCGCATCGGCAAAGGTGTTGGTCATCAACGTCTTGGCCAAACCGGGGTAGTCCTCGAAGAGGAGGTTTCCGTTGGATAGAATGTTGATCAACACGTTGTCGATGACGTGTGACTTACCGATAATGACCTTCTGGACTTCGGCTGAGATCGCTTGCGCAATCGCACCGACGGCCTTGAGGCGCTCTCGGACTTCTGGGGTACTCTGGTGCTTCGGCTGAGCCGGAGCGGCCGGTGCTGCAGGCGCAACGGGTGCGGCAGGTGCTGCTGGAGCCACGGGTGCGGCAGGGGCAGCAGGAGCCACAGGTGCTGCGGGCGCTGCAGGTACAGGCGCGGGCGGGGCTGCTGGGGGTGCTGGGGGTTGCATGTCTTATCCTCCTTGTTTCAATTTCCCCAACGACGTATGTGAGGAATCAACTCCCTCAGCTCATCGTTGGAGTAGGCACGGTTTGAACTGACCAGTTCAACCAATCGGGGCTCGCGAATCATTTGCATGATCTCCGCGGGAGACTTACGGGCGAACTCGTCGCGCGTCAAGTCGTTGAAGTTGCGAACCTTGGAGAGGAAAGCCTCTCGGGTTCGCCGTTGGTATTGAGAGGGGTCCAACTTGGTTGGACGCTCCCTGAATCGCGTCAAATCAAAGACATGACGCCAATTTTCTTTCTCGGGCACCACCATGATGGCGATGGCCAAGAGGGCGAAGAGATTCAAGATGATGAGCCACTTCAGTACGGCATCGCTGGTGAGCAACACGATTGCACCCAGGGCTTCCGTAAAGGGCATGGACAGTGCACTGGAGACGTGACGGCTCTCATCGAAGACGATGTTGTACGAGTCTGCGTTACGGGAGATGGTGGTGGACATTTCGTCATTGTCGAATTCCATCATGTCGTAAATGAGGGCCTCAAAGAAGAATGCATTTCCTCGCCAGGTCGTATCGCCAAGCCCGTTGTTCAAGCCCTCTGAATCCGTGTCCCAGCACATATGACCGTGTTGGATGTAAAGCGGGGAGTCGCACTGTTCTTTGCCGGTTTCCTGAGCAACGTCTTGGTCCCAAAGGTGATTGGCGAGGACGGAATGGTCAGAGATGAACACAATGCTGCCCGTGGCGCCAATTTCACCAATGCCGCCTCCGTCGGCAACCTTCCGCTGGTCCAGAACGGTCTGACCAGGGTAGTCAATGCGAATGATAAGGCCCGTTTCGCCCTCGCCGAGCGTTGGGTTGGATTCTCCTTTACCAGCGTCAATTTCAGCGGAAGTCGAGGCTGCTGCCAGGACGTGGACGTTGCGGCCCGTGTCCGCTTGGTCATCGAGGACCTGAATGGCCGTGGGCCGGTGGAACAGAACAGGGATGCGGCAGTTGTCAACAAGTTGGGATGACACCGCTGTCTCCGAACAAGGTACGGCCTTTTCGTCACCCATCGTGGTCACGTCACGGGTCACGCTCGCCACCGACCAGATCTTGCGAGTATCAGGTGAGATTCGGGTGCCATCGTCGGCGGTAACTTCGTAATAGCGACCCGTGTTGATGTCGTCCCTGATGGGTGAATCAAAGTATTTCACGCCAAATTCCTCTGCAACGAGTTGGGCGTTGGTTGAGTTTGAGGCAAGGATGACTTTACCGGCGCGCTTGGTAACGAAATCGTGAAGAGCGGCTGCTTCAGCAGCGTCAAAGGGCTTCTCGGGTGCTGCAATGACCAACATGGTTCGGTGTGGGTTCTGCCAGTCGTTGACCAGCATCGGCGTCGACATGGTGTTGGCGATATTGAATCTTGATTCGTCAAGTCCTTCTCGCATCAGCGTCAATTGTTGGTCGGCGTATTCACCGTCGTTCTGGTAGGGAGAAAAGACCGTAGTTTTCCCAGCGGAAACAACGGCGATAACGAGGGTTGCGATGGCAACCGATGCGATCAAACCGACCATGAGCCATGCTTCAAGGCTCAAACCAGTTTTTTCGCTATCTGCCATGCTTTTACCTCCAGTTGCCGAATGAAAACGACAGATTTACATCCTTCGGAGACACATTCCACACATAATAGTTGCTCAACAATGGGCAGGGCAATCCATCGCTTTTCATTCCATAGCGGGCTTCTTTTCTGCGAAAAAATTCCGCCCAAATCAAGCAAAAATTACACTTTACAGGTTTTAGGAAAAGCGAGAAGAACGCCGTAGCACAACAACGCTCCCCACCATCACCAGGAGAACTTCAACAAAACTCAACCACATGAGGTTTGAATCGGTGGCATCGGAACTGCCCTCGTCTTCGTCGTCGAAGACAGGCGTATCGTCATCCACTGTGGGGGCTTTGACATCGATGTTGATCGTGCTTGACCGCTGCGATTCGTCCCCCTCGGACGTCACGGCGAGAGAAACCTCGCACGTTCGCTCTTGATGGCTGCTGCTGGCCTCCAAACGGAGCGTAAAACTCGCTTTGTTGCTCCCCGATGAATCGGTGACTTGGACCACCGTGTTCTCCAATTGTTCAAGGCCAGTTACCGAGAGGTGGGGGCAACTTCGGATGGTCGCTTCACCTTTGGTGATGGCATCTTGCGTGTTGCCGAGATTGCTCACGTCCAGCGTAAATTCAACCCATGAACCAGCGAACAGGGTATCGCTAGGTTCAACCAGAGTGGGGACAAGTCGGAACATCCGGGGAACGGAGACATCGGCTTGAATTTCCTCACTACGAAGGGATGAACTACCCACCTGCTCGCTTCCAACCACGGTCAGTTCAATCTTTGAATTTGGTGAAAAACTCCGAACCTCTTCGGCCGTACCCCCGGTGATGGAGACGGTGAAAGTATCGTTGGTGTTGCCTGAAACGGAAACGCTCTCAGGCCCATCAAACTCGAAAGGTCCGTCTTCATCGTAATCATAGGTGATGTCAAGGTTCAATTCAGCGGGTCCATCGTTGCTAACATAGATCACCAATTCTCCGGTCAAATCCCAATCCTCCTCAAGGTCCACGAGGTATTTGGGGTCAACATCGGTCACCCAGCCCATCTCCCATGAAGGGCCTTGAACATCTTGCCCCGCTGCAGAGGGAAGCGTGGACAAGAGAAAGAGAAGAGACAACATTGCTGGAAGACCACGCCTCACGTCAATCACCTTGCATCAATGCTTGAAGCGCCCGCTTGGTGAGTGTTTTGACCATGGAACGCCGGTACCGAGGAGGTAGCGCCGTGTTGTTCACCGGCTTGACGGATTTTTGGATGGCGGTAGCCAGTGCGAGTTGGTCAAATTCACCGCCCGAATGCGCATCGACTTCCTCAGCGTGGAGTCTTGGAATGGATTCGAGGGCAGTGCTGGCAATTTTGAGGCTCTCGGGATTGCCAGGGATCCAAGACGCCGCAATGCCTGCCTCCGGGAAATCCCACGAGTCTCGCACTCGGAGTTTTTGGTAGGAGCCAGTGCGCTGACCTGCATCCTTGCCAAAGACGACTTTGAGAAGGAATTCACCCTCTTCCAACACGTTTTTCTTCATCCCGTCGAGCTGGTAAAATTCGTTCAGCGGAAGCGTACGTTCTCCGTTTGGCCCCATCAACACAACCGACGCCCCGAGCACCATGAAGTTGGGTGCGAGATCCCCCTGATAGGTGGCGACGCACAAGGTGTTTTGATTGGGAATGACACGACAGTCGGCTCCTGTCCCGCAGTCTGCTTTGTGACACCAGTCAATGGAACGTCGCCAATCTTCTCCTTGATTGTACCAGAAACAACGCGTGTCGAGGCACAAATTTCCGCCCACCGTAGCGCTCTTCCGAATCAAAGACGATGCTACCTTTGCAGCGGCCTGGACCAAGAGAGGGTGGACACCGTTTTCCTCAGTCAATGAATCCAACGTGACCATGCATCCAATCTCGTCTTGGGTGATTCGGTGTGCTTCTTCAATACCTGCGAGCGAAATGACGTGAGGCTTAGGATTGATGTGCCATTTGTAATTTGGAAGAACGTCCGTCCCACCTGCCACCCAGTCAAAGGCCTCGCCTTCGGCCATCAATGCGGAGGCGAGTTCCACTGCCTCTGCCACCGATGTGGGATGGTGCAGTTCGAAAGGAGGCATGAGCATCAGGCATCATCCTCCATGTGCCGTTGTTCCTTCTTGAGCCATGCACGCCCAGCGAAGCCAAGTTCAGCGAGTTGTTCTGGAAGCGGTTCATCGGCCTCTCGCCAACCATCTACCTGTTCTGAGAGGGGGCGGTCCGGGTCAAACCCAAACAACACACCGTTCACGTA
>Ga0255759_10000736_pt1 | contig 29384 bp, 20 predicted proteins | sample 101ome_20_FD_179959 | JGI IMG/M metagenome (GOLD analysis project Ga0255759, IMG submission 179959) | Coastal salt marsh microbial communities from the Groves Creek Marsh, Skidaway Island, Georgia - 101404AT metaG (version 2) | ecosystem: Environmental > Aquatic > Marine > Intertidal zone >...
GAGCGTATATTTGCACACGCTAATTAGGTCTGGTAGTTCAGTTGGTTAGAATACATGCCTGTCACGCATGGGGTCGCGGGTTCGAGTCCCGTCCAGACCGCACTTTTAAAGAAGTTGTGTGTTGTTACATTGGAATAAAATCCAATATTTTCAACCAGTGAGAAGCTTTCCAGTGAAATGGAGGGCTTTTTTTGTTTTACCATTTGGCAACATATTGGCAACAAACCACATGTTTTTCACCTAATAAACTAAAAGCTAAAAGTTTTCATCCCTTCCTTATTTTCTCTAAGTGGGGTGGGTTTCAGGAATTCGTTTTCCTAAATAGAGTTAGTTGTGTGATATAGATATAACCCAATACCTCTGTATTTATGATACGCATACATTAAATACTAATAAATTCATTTATATCGCTGATAACTAAATAGTTATATTCTAAAAAAGATGTGTTTTGCCTAAAACAGGAATACAAAAAACCCTAAATTATAAGTCGCAGTAACCTATAGACACTTAAAGTAAGTAGTTTAAAGATACAAGTTTTATTTTGAAGCCAAGTATTCGGCACGTATGCTTTTCGCGGTTTTCTGTACTCCTGTATGACTCCATCCGGGAGGGAAAAAGATGTACTTCAGCTTATTGATTATTCCTGGGGCTTTGATCACATCCTTTGCTAAATTAATGAGTTCGCCGAAATACACATCCCAAAAATTACCAGAACGAATGGGGCGGGTCACACCGTATTGGATATGTAGATTGGGATCTTCCTCCTGATAGGTACCAAAAATACGATCCCAGAAGTTTAAAAGGTTGCAGTAATTGGTATCGATATAAAGAGGATTTTTCGCATGATGCACCCGATGGTGAGAAGGAGTAAGAATGAACTTGTTTAAAAACCCAAAACGCGCATCTTTGATCAGATTTTCTCCCACGTGAATAAACGCTCCATAGGTGCCGTCAATGAACATAATGGTAAATAACAGGGCGGGAGGTACCCCAAAAAAAATGCAGATCGAGGTGCGGATAAGGTCAGCATAGGGCGCTTCTAAAAAAAAGTGGGCGTGAGTTACGCTGAGATTCATCTCCTCTGGCGCATGGTGGGTTGCATGCAAACACCAAATTAAACGGACCTTATGGGCTAAAAAGTGATAAATGAAATGGGCAAATTCCCAAACGATGTAACCGAATACAAACCCATACCACGTATTGCTTATCTTGAACAAGGCGATGGGTTCAAAAAACCCAATACACAAGGCGACTACGCCCAGGGCAATAAACCTCCCCACAATTCGGTTGAAGAGGTATATCAGAAAAATGACTTTATAGACTTTGGTTTGGGGTTTTTTGTAAACCAAACCTAAGATCAGTTCTAAAACTATTAAAAGGGGAATAATGGGTATGATCAATGCCACTACCCCTTCGTAAGTCAGGAATTTATCAAATGCCCCCGCCGTTAAAATTTCGAAAAATTGACGGATTCCAAAAAAGCCCACAATTTCGTTCCATAGAGAATTAAGTACAGACATAGCTTAAAAATACTTAAAAAGAGAAATTGATTTTAAACTTTTCTTCAGTTTTTCAATCTAACCCACTAAATCAATAACCTAAATATAAAATTAGGATGCCTAGGTATAGTCAGAATTATGCTTAGCTTCGCAAAAAAATTGTTAAACAAAAGTCTCATTCAAACGATTTCTTGAGAATTAAAATAGCAAACTGTCAAGAAATGTTTAGGTTTTTATGGGTCTTGGTACCACTTTATTGAACAAATGTCGAATACTACTCCACAAAAAAAAGTGAGAAAATGGATCTTATTTAGTTTAGGGTTTGTTGTTATCGCACTTTCATTTCAACTTTCAAAAAAAATAGCAAGCAGTAACCCTCCTCCTCGAAGACAGGCAGAACAAGCAGCGAAAAACGTTTATACCCTAGCGATTAAAAACGGATCGTATCGTGTGCAAATCCCTTCCAATGGGTTGTTAGAAGCGTATAAACGAATCAAAATCACCTCTCGCGTTCAGGGACTTATGGAGACGATACGTCCTCTTTTCAAGTCGGGACAGGCGTACAGCAAAAATCAGGTACTCGTTCAGATAGCTTCTTCAGAATTTACTTCAAACGTAATTGCACAACGGGCCTCCCTTTACAATCTGATTACCTCTGTCATGCCGGATTTGCAGTTGGATTTTCCTCAGGCGTATGAAATTTGGAAAACCTATCTCACTGAATTTGATGTTGAAAAAGCCACACCGTCCCTTCCCGAAATGACGGAAGAGGTACGTTTGTTTATTTCAGGTAGAGGTATAATTTCGTCCTTTTATGCCCTCCAAAATCTTGAAAAAAGTTTAACGTTTTACACCATTCGAGCTCCGTTTGATGGAGTATTGGTTGCGGCAAATGTCACAGAGGGTTCGTTGATACGACCGGGTCAAGAGTTGGGAGATTTTATTGCTCCAGACCATTATGAATTGAAAGTGGCACTCCCCAAATCATATGTCGATAAAATTGAGGCGGGTGCTGTGGTTGACTTAAAGTCTATTGACACTCAAAAAGAATACCAAGGAACCGTTTCGAGGATTAATGCGAAAGTAAATTCAGAAACCCAAACGGTTGAAGTATTCATCAGAGTAAACAGTAAAGAACTCAAAGAGGGCGTATATATGGAAGCCATGATTGGAGCGCTTGACTTTACCGACGTAGTGGCACTGGACAGAGGTTTGCTGAATGGAAACCAGGAATTGTTCATCGTTGAAGACGGTAAGTTGATTCTTAAAAAAGTTGAAGTAGCCCATTTTACGGATTCGAACGCTGTGGTCCGTGGGCTTGAGGACGGAACAGTAGTAGTGGCTCAGCCTATCATAGGTGCTTACCAAGGCATGGAAGTCATTGCAACTCCTTACAATACTGAAAAGTAAGCCAAAGTCATGAAGCTAGTCATAAATTATTTTATTAAATACCATGTTGCTGTTAATGTGGTCATATTAGCATTTTTGCTGTTTGGAGTTTTGGGAATGAGTTCACTTAAATCTTCATTTTTTCCATTAAATGAATCCCATATTGTCCAAATTTCTGTAACCTATCCAGGGGCCTCTCCACAAGAAATTGAAGAGGGTGTAGTGTTAAAAATTGAGGACAACCTGAAAGGCTTGGCCGGAGTGGAACGCGTTACTTCAGTATCCAGAGAAAATAGTGGATCCATAACGGTAGAAGTTGAAAAAGAGCGAGACATCGATTTTATGTTGCTCCAGGTAAAGAATGCAGTTGATCGCGTTCCAAGTTTTCCAACAGGAATGGAACCGCTTGTAGTTTCTAAACAGGAACAAATTAGATCCACTATAAATTTTGCCCTGAGTGGAGACAATATTCCCCTTTTAACCCTTAAAAAAATTGCCCGTCAAGTTGAAAATGACATACGCGCGATGGAGGGAATTTCTCAAATTGAAATCTCGGGCTATCCGGAAGAGGAGATTGAAATAGCCGTAGAAGAAAATAAATTATTGGCGTACAAACTCAGTTTTACAACCGTGGCTCAAGCTGTTGCCAGAGCCAATATCATCGTGACAGGGGGGCGTTTAAAAACCGATGCTGAAGAATTTCTGATTCGCGCCAATAACAAATCTTACTATGCAGATGAACTCAATCAAATTATTGTTGCCGCTCAGCCCGATGGTACACTGATTCATTTGGGGGATGTGGCCGAGGTGAGTGATCGTTTTTCAGAAACTCCAAATGCCTCCTTCATCAATGGAAATTTAGCAGTTAATGTGAGTATCAGCTCAACCAATACAGAAGATTTGCTTTCCACAGCTGATAAGATTAAGGCCTACATTGAAACCTATAACGCAAGCCGTGAAAACTTGCAGATAGAGATTTTAAACGACCAATCTATACTCTTAAAGCAACGGACCAATTTATTGGTGGAAAATGCACTGCAAGGGATGTTGTTGGTTCTCATATTCCTCTCTTTGTTTTTAAATACTCGTTTAGCATTTTGGGTAGCCTTTGGGTTACCTATAGCCTTTTTGGGGATGTTTATTTTTGCACCTCTTTTTAATGTAACAATTAATATTCTCTCATTATTCGGAATGATCATCGTTATCGGGATACTAGTGGACGACGGTATCGTAATTGCAGAAAATATTTATCAGCATTATGAACGAGGGAAAAGCCCCTACAGAGCAGCACTTGATGGTGTTTTGGAAGTAATTCCTCCCGTTGTTTCTGCCATCATCACTACCGTATTGGCTTTTTCACTATTTCTTTTTCTAGACAGTAGAATTGGGGAATTTTTTGGAGAAGTTTCCATAGTGGTCATTTTAACCTTGGTTGTTTCATTGATTGAAGCGCTTATAATTTTACCAGCGCACTTGGCCCATTCAAAAGCACTGACAAAACATCGAAAAGAACCCAAAACCCTTATTGCGAAGTCTTTTGCGCAACTCAGAAAAATAAATCAGTTTGGCGACCGTATGATGCAATTTATGCGGGATAGACTCTATGCTCCTTTCTTTCAATTTACCTTAGAAAACAGATTACTCACCTTAGCCCTTTTCCTGTCTGCTCTTTTTCTAACGATAGGTTCGATCGGTGGGGGTGTAGTTCGTACCTCGTTCTTTCCCAGTATTGCGAGTGACCGTGTGCAGGTTACCCTGACTATGCCTAACGGGACTAACGAAAAAATAACGGATTCAATCATCAGTTTTATTGAAGAAAAGTCCAAAATAGTGGAGCAAGAACTCAACGAAAAGTATTTGTCTGGAACGGGGAAATCGCTTTTCGTGAATAGAATAAAAACACTTGGGAACGGTTCTTCAAGGGCAAGTTTAACCTTGAATATGCTACCTGGAGAAGAACGTCCAGACATCATCCGTGCCAATATGGTTTCTTCACGCCTCGCAGAATTGGTTGGGCCGATCATTGGAGCTGAAAGTCTTGTTTTTGGATCAGGGAATAACTTTGGAGGAAGTCCCGTCTCGGTTTCTTTGCTTTCAAATAATATAGAAGAACTTAAAGCAGCAAAAACGGAGCTGAAACAAGTTTTGCTCTCCAATGATTTACTAAAAGACGTTAGCGATAATGATCCAGCAGGGATCAAAGAAATTACAATTCAATTGAAAGAAAACGGCTATGCGTTAGGATTGGATTTACAATACATTATCGGTCAAGTGCGTTCTGGATTTTTTGGTGTTCAAGCGCAGCGATTTCAACGCGGCCAGGACGAGATTAGAGTTTGGGTACGGTACAAAAAAGAAGACCGTTCGTCCATCACCCAATTAGAGGACATGAAAATAAGTTTGCCCAACAGCGAACGAGTTCCCCTAAAAGAAATTGCAGACTATACCGTAGAAAGAGGAGAGGTACTCATCAATCATTTGGATGGAAGGAGAGAAATTCAAGTTTCTGCGGACATAAAAAACCCAATGGAGACTTCTGCCACTGACATCATGCTTGACTTGCAGCAAAATGTTGTACCTAAAATTCAGGCCAAGTATCCGACCATAAGCGCCTCCTATGAAGGTCAAAATAGAGAGGCGTCTAAATTATCCGCTTCTTTAGCAGGAGCAGGTATTCCAATTTTGATTTTGATCTACATGACCATTGCCTTCACCTTTAGAAGTTTTTCTCAGCCCATACTCCTTATTTTACTGGTTCCTTTGAGTATTACTGGAGTGGCTTGGGGTCACTGGATTCACGGTTTTCCACTCAACATCCTTTCCATACTTGGAATCATCGCCCTGATTGGAATCATGGTAAACGATGGTTTGGTGCTCATTGGGAAGTTTAACAACAATTTGAGGCAGGGCATGCCCTTTGACAGCGCCCTAATTGATGCGGGCAAATCCCGATTTAGAGCTATCTTTTTAACTTCCGTGACTACGGTTGCAGGACTGGCACCGCTCCTGTTAGAGAAGAGCAGGCAGGCACAATTTTTAAAGCCTATGGCGATTTCAGTATCTTATGGAATTGCTTTTGCAACTTTGTTGACCCTGATCGTTCTTCCTATATTTTTATCCTATAGCAATCAAATTAAGGTGTATCTCAAATGGCTCGGTTCAGGAGAGTTTCCAACCAAAGAAGCTGTAGAACGCGCCATAACAGAACAAAAGGACGAACAAAAAATGAATGAAATAGAAGGACCTAATACGCAACAATCATGAAGCAAGTTCAATTCATACTTATTCTTTTAGCCGTCAATGTTGTAAAACTACAAGCACAGCAACTGCTTTCAAAAGAGGAGGCGTTACGATTGACTTTGGAGCAAAATTTTGGAATACAAATGACGCGAAACGTCAACGAAATCAATAAAAATAACAGCGAGGTCCTCAATTCGGGCTACCTGCCCACCGTGTCGCTGGCTGGAGGAGCTAATCTCACTGCCTCCGATTCAGAAATTGAATTTCCAGGTCAATTTTTAGACGATGGATCCCCTCGTCCCAACGCAAATTTAAACGACCAAGAAGCTCAAAGGTACAATGCAGGACTCAATGTAAACTATACCCTTTTTGACGGGTTGGGTCGGAAGTTTACATACAAAAGACTAAAAGAACAATACGCGTTAAGTGAACTACAATTACGCGAAACCATTGAACAGACCTTGCTTCAATTGTTTAGCGTGTACTTTGAGGTAGCTCGACTTACAGAAACAACGGCCAACCTTAAAGAAACCTTGTTGGTTTCGAAAAAACGTCAACAACGAGCCGAATCTGCCTTCTCCTTTGGTCAACTCAATAAATTGGCCGTACTCAATGCACAGGTTGATGTGACCAATGACAGTATCAATCTATTGCAAGCCAATCAGCAGTTAGACAATGCAAAACGAGATTTAAATCTCATACTAAACCAGCCTATAGAAACGGACTTAAGCGTGGAAACTCAATTAAATTTTATTTCAGAGATTCAAATTGAGCAATGGTTACAAACTGCGGAACAGTTTAACGTAACCCTCTTACAGCAACAAAGCAACAGACAAATTAATGCCTACGATGTTAAGATCAATCAGTCGGGCTATTTGCCTACCTTAGGTTTGGTCGGTTCTTACGGATGGAATTTGAATCAAAACCCAGCTTCCGCGTTTTTCCCGGGCACCTCCAATAACACACGATCCCTTGGTTTAGGAGCCAGCTTAAGTTGGAATCTATTTGATGGAGGGCGTACCCTTACTCGGGTAAAAAATGCCAAAATTGCACTTGAAAATCAAACCATTCAAGAAGAGGAAACCAAACTCACCTTCGAACGCGATTTGAGAAATGCCCAACAGAACTACGAGAATGCAATTAAAATTTACGACATTCAAAGCAAACAGGTAGAAACGGGAACTTATAACTTTGAACGTTCTCAAGCACAGTATCTATTGGGTTCGATAACGGCCATAGAATTTAGACAAGCACAAATCAATCTCCGAAACGCACAACTCCAAAGAGCCGCGGCAAAATACCAAGCCAAACTGGCAGAATTGAATTTGATTCAGTTGAGCGGGCAACTATTGAATGTAGCGCTTTAGAAACTCACCTTAAAAGTATGTGGATTTAAGTGGTAATCCAACAACTTTTCCTTGTGTTCCTTGTATTTGGCGCTAACACTAGAGATAACTAATTCTCTAGGAACATCTTTAGTTTGTTTAAAAAAATCTTTGGCGATTACATCAAATTCTTGATCCAGGTGTTTTTTACTCCACATAGACATTTCGAAAAGTATGGCATTGAGGTCAATGCCTTTATCCGTCAGATAATAGTGCTTTACTTTGTGGTCGTTCCTGTCGTTTACAAAATCAATAATGTCGTATTTTTTGAGTTTCTTAAGCCGGTCGGTTAGGATATTGGTTGAAATTCTTTCTTCACCTTCTTGGATCAATTGAGAAAAAGTTTCTCTGTAAAGAAATAAATCACGTACAACAAGTAGGGACCACTTATCCCCCAGTAAATCTAAAAAATTGGAAACAGGAGAGGAAGATCTGAATTGTTTTGGCATTTCATAGTTTTTTGTTGGGCAGAACACCAATAGAAAATCCGATAAAATATTAGGGTTTTAAGCGATTACCCAAAGTTAAAAAAATCAATTTACTAGGAAAACAAAAGAGGGGAAAACATTAAAAAAGTTGGGGTTTTTATTATTTTTGTGCTGAATTTAAAACTACTACTATGGCCTTTGATATAGAAATGATCAAGCAAGTTTACAACCGCCTTCCGGAGCGTGTTGAGGCTGCTCGAAAATTAACGGGAAAACCACTAACTGCTTCAGAAAAAATATTGTATTCGCATTTATGGGAAACCCAACATAAAAAGGCTTTTCAAAGAGGAGTGGATTATGTAGACTTTACACCCGACAGAATTGCCTGTCAGGACGCTACTGCACAGATGGCCTTATTGCAGTTTATGCAATCGGGTAAGGATAAAGTAGCTGTTCCTACTACTGTTCACTGTGATCACTTAATACAAGCAAAAGAGGGAGCCGTAAAGGATTTAAAATCGGCAAACAGTACTTCTGCGGAGGTGTTTAACTTTTTAGAATCGGTATCCAATAAATACGGAATTGGATTTTGGAAACCGGGTGCAGGGATCATTCACCAAGTAGTTCTTGAAAACTATGCTTTTCCTGGTGGAATGATGATTGGAACAGATTCCCATACCGTGAATGCGGGAGGTTTAGGAATGGTGGCCATCGGAGTAGGAGGGGCGGATGCGGTAGATGTTATGGCCGACATGGCCTGGGAACTTAAATTCCCGAAGTTGATTGGTGTAAAATTAACGGGAAAATTAAACGGATGGACGGCTCCGAAAGACGTTATTTTAAAAGTTGCGGGTATACTCACGGTAAAGGGAGGTACGGGAGCAATAATCGAATATTTTGGCGATGGGGCTGAGTCCATGTCTTGTACTGGTAAAGGAACCATATGTAATATGGGAGCTGAAGTAGGAGCAACTACCTCTACCTTTGGCTATGACGAGTCCATGGAACGTTACCTCAGAGCAACCCAAAGAGACGATGTGGCCGATGCAGCAAACGCAGTTAAGGAACACCTTACTGCCGACCCAGAAGTGTATGCGAATCCTGAACTTTACTTTGATGAAGTAATTGAGATTGATTTGGACCGTTTAACTCCTCACCTCAATGGACCTTTTACTCCTGATTTGGCCACTCCTGTAGCTGAAATGAAGGAAGTAGCAAAAAAGAACGGATGGCCACTTCAAGTAGAATGGGGGCTGATCGGATCTTGTACCAACTCTTCTTACGAAGATTTATCGAGAGCAGCTTCTATTGCTAAACAAGCCGTGGATAAAAAACTTAAAACCAAAGCAGAATTTGGAATCAATCCAGGTTCAGAGCAGGTGCGTTATACTGCAGATCGAGATGGTTTGCTTTCGATTTTTGAAGACCTGAATGCTAAAATTTTTACCAATGCTTGTGGTCCGTGTATCGGACAATGGGCGAGAGAAGGTGCCGATAAACAAGAGGCAAATTCTATCATTCACTCTTTTAATCGTAATTTTTCTAAACGAGCGGATGGCAATCCAAACACCCACGCCTTTGTAGCTTCTCCTGAAATGGTAGCAGCAGTAGCAATTTCTGGGCGATTGGATTTTAACCCAATCACGGACAGCTTAATCAATGAAGCGGGTGAAGAAGTTCGATTAGACCCTCCTGTAGGACTGGAACTTCCTGCTCAAGGATTTGAGGTAGAGGACAACGGCTACCTTGCTCCCGTTGAGGACAGCTCAGGAGTGGAAGTAATTGTAAAACCAGACTCTGAACGATTACAGTTGTTAACTCCTTTTGCTCCTTGGGATGGACAAAATTTGATGGGAGCCAAATTGTTAATCAAAGCGCATGGCAAATGTACTACCGATCATATTTCTATGGCTGGCCCTTGGTTGCGCTTTAGAGGACATTTGGACAACATCTCCAACAACTGTCTGATTGGTGCGGTCAATGCATTCAATCAAAAAACCAATTTTGTTAAAAACCAATTGACTGGCGAATACGGAGGGGTACCCGACGTACAAAGACAATACAAAGCAGCCGGAATTGAAACAGTCGTGGTGGGAGATCACAACTATGGAGAAGGTTCCTCCAGAGAACACGCTGCCATGGAACCCAGACATTTAGGAGTTAAAGTAGTACTGGTTAAATCGTTTGCGCGGATTCACGAAACAAACTTGAAGAAACAAGGAATGTTAGGAATTACCTTTGCCAATGAAGCAGACTATGATTTGATTCAAGAAGACGACACCTTTAACTTTGTGGATCTAACTGCGTTTGCGGCGGGCAAGCCTTTGACTATTGAAATTGTTCATGCAGACGGAACTTCCGATAGCATCAAAGCAAACCATACCTATAACGAGCAACAAATCGAATGGTTTAAAGAAGGTTCAGCGTTGAATTTAATTAAAAAGCAAAACGCAAACTAAACCCAATTCCTGGTTTGGATAAAAAGTAAGGCCCGTAGTTACGGGTCTTTTTTTATAAACTGAGCCAGTAGGTAAACTTGAGGTTGATGGAGCGGAATACAGGCCCAAACTCTCGGGTGTAGTAGTTGTCATTGTACACCAGATACAAATCTGAAAGTGGAGCAAAGCGCCATTGCAGTCGAGAATTTATTCCCAAAGTATCAGATTGATTGCTGTATTGGACAAGCGTAGACCAAAACAGTTTTTTATTCAAAGTCAATTCGAGTTTTGGGCTAATCAAGATAATGTTAGCAGACGGATACGGATTGGGTAGTCGCACTTGATTGTAATCCCATAACAAACTCATACTTACCTTAGGTTGTATGCGAAATTGGGTGTTTCCTTGATAGGAAAGCCGCGTACCGTTGTAAAACGATCCGTAGGAGAATTGTGAGGAAAAATTAAATAATCGCGCCACATTGGATTGGTATGCTACAGACCATTCATTGAATTCATAGTCCACATTGGCAGGCAATGGAATCCCATTTTCAGAGCGGGTGGGGTCAAACTCATTCGACAGATACACGTATTGATTTCGCAATAAAAAAGTGAGTTGATCCTGCTTTTTAAACTCAATATTGTATTCTATCCTTTTAAAGTGATCCGTTTTTTTGTAGTCGAGGCTTTTTTGTTGCCAGTTGTAATTAGACACTTCAATACTGTGAGAATTTATTTGGCCTTTTTTAGGGTAAAAAATTCGGGTTCCGGAAATCCCCGTTTTAATTATCCCAGAGCGTGGGATGAACCCTAAATCCGATCGAAAATCTTGATCTACATAGACCCATTTGGACGAAAATTGCCAGATCCGTGTATTGTAATTTATAGAGGCACCAGAGGATAGATTGCCTTGAGTGTCATCCGGCTGAAAGGATTTATGGGTATAAAATTTACCCACCCAGTGGTTGTTGGCTGAGTTCAGATTATAGTCTAAACCAATGACCCTGTTGTAGCGATCTTTTTCTTTCAAAAAGTCATAGTCTTTTACAGTCTCCCGGTTTACGATAAAAGCTCCGAATTGGGATTGATTGAAAATTTTTCGTTGTAGGGCAAACATGGCATTGTTGTTCGAGGCGATGTTGTTGCTTAGGTCCTCTTGGTTTTGAATGCTCAGTACCCCTAGGCGCCAATTTTCATCCAGTTTACCGCTTAGCCGTACGCCCCCCAAAATATTGTTTTGGATGGTATTGCCCTCTAGATCTCGAGCTATACCTATCCTTCTTGAGAAAAAGGGAACGGCTTCCCTACTTCCGCCAAAATTTCCAAACAAGTCTCGGTTGTCGATAAAAAATTGACGCTTTTCCGGTAGAGAAATTTCAAATCGAGTAAGGTTTGTGATGATGTCATCCACTTCTACGTTAGAGAAATCAGGATTAAGAGTCACATCAAGATTTAAGCCATTGCCAACAGCAATTTTCATATCACCTCCTACCTTGACCGCGTTTGTTTTTGGGGATTGATCGAAGGAATTGGATGAGATTCCGTTGATATAGGGAATTACATATAAGGGTGTTTTGTTTTTTCTAAGGGGGGCTTCAAAAACAAGCTCTCCGAGGTATCCAAGGTTGACCGGGATTTGATTTTGAGGCACCGGTGACCATGAACTCCTCTCGTTTGTTTGCATGTCATAACGGTAGGTTTGAAAACCCCAACGCTGGCTTCCTTCTGGATATTTTACAGAATTTAAGGGGAGGACCATTTCAATACTAAAAAAGTCTTCTCCTCGTACCGTCTCTGCTTTCCATTTGATATCCCAGGTCAAACTAAAGCCATTGATGGTTACTCCTCGATCTGAGACCAAGCCTTCCCGTTGTACTCCATAGGCACTCACGCCAAATAAAAAGGCATTTTGCCCATCTCTGAAGGTGTCAAAAAGGACCGTTACATTGTCATTGGAACGCGCACTAAAATCTCGTTTTAAAGAGCTTACCATAAAATTGGCATCCACTCCTTTGGCATAGGCACCGACATAAATATGGGTGTCGTCGTAGAGCAACTTAACTTCGGTTTTGTTTGTAGACCGAAGCGAGTCCGTGGGAAACATTTGCCAAAAATCAGTAGCCACTTCCGCTTCTCCCCATACCGCTTCATTGAGTGCTCCGTCAAGCTCAATTTTTTGATCAATTTTTTTTACAAAAAGAGAGCGTTTTTCTTGCTGTTGACCCAAAACATCCCCAGAATTTAACATACCTCCTAAGAGTACCCAATAGATGAGTTGGGGTAAGGTCCTAAAATTCATTCCGTACACTACTTAACATACTGGTTTTTTGTGAATACTCTCAAAATTAATCCCTTAAAGGAAAAGGCTTTTATTTGGATCCGGAATATTTTTTAGAATAGCGTTTCCAGAGTTCAGTTTGGTGTGTTTCAAGACTGAGGTCTCGTCCTGCTATCCAAGCTTTTTCTAGTTGATTGGTACGCATGTCTAAGGCATCCCCTTTTGATAAAAAAAGCGTAGCATCTTTGCCTACTTCAAGCGTTCCTAGTTGAGCATCTAGACCCAAAATTTTTGCCGCATTGGAAGTAATCATTTGCAAAGCCACTTCTTTGTCGATTCCATAAGCAGCAAAGCTGCCGGCATAAAAAGGAAGGTTACGCGTGTACATTCTTTCCATACTTCCACTGACATCTATACTTACCGTTATTCCAGCCTCGTTTAATTTAGCAGCCAATTTAAACGATCCTTTTACGTCCTCGTCTTCGCTGTCTGGAAGGCGGTGAGGTCTTGAAGCAATTACAGGAATGTTGTGAGATTTGATGAATTCAATTTGATGAAGTGCTTCATTTGCTCCTACTAGGACAAGCTTATCAATTCCCAATCCTTTAAGGTAGCTAATGCCATCCACAATTTGTTTTTCATCTTCGGCATGCAAGTAGAGGGTTTTGGTGCCGTTGAAAAGTCCTTTCATTGCCTGATAAGGGAGATGAACAGGTACTTGAGAGGGGCTGTATACCTTAGCATTTTCAAAAAAGAATTTGATTTTTTCAAGGGAGGGTTGGTAGTTTTTATTGGCTTTTAAAGCGGGATCTTCCCCCAGCCACCATCTGCCTCTAGAATAGGGATTGGGCCAATTCAAATGGATTCCCTCGTCTGATTTGATCAACGCATCTTCCCAGTTCCAAGCATCCAATTGCATAACGGATGAGCTTCCAGAAATTTGTCCCCCTCGGGGGGTAATTTGTGCCAAAAGAACTCCATTTGGACGCATGCTTTCTACGATTTTAGATTCTGCATCATAGGCAATGGCGGTTCGGACATGAGGTAAAAAATCACCTAATTCATCGTCATCCCGGGTGGCACGAACGGCATCTACTTCCGCAAGTCCAAGGGTAGCATTCATTGCAATGAATCCCGGATAGAGGTGTTTGCCCTGAGCATCAATACGGACGTCATATTCCGCGTTGTTAGGGGCAGTACCTACATAAGTGATTTTTCCACTAACAAAACCTAGCGCTCCATTTTCTAGAGTCGTTCCGTCTCCTATATGGAGGAATGCATTGGTGATTAGTACTGATTTTTCTTGAGGATCCGCTGGGGTCTGTTGACTTGTGGCGGCAAGCCCAGCGAATAAGAGGAGTATATTGAATATTTTTTTCATGTCTTTTTAGTCTAAAGTTTCACAAGTAAATTCTTTTTTGGCTCCTTGGGGTGGGGCTTGTGTTGGTGCTCCACTGTCCTTTGCCATCAGCATTTGGCTTATGATTTGTTGTTTTTCTTTTTCAATAGCTTGCAGTTGGTCGTCTACCTTATCAATATCGTAGTATACCACGCCTTCAATAACTGTTTTTTCAGCTTTTGCATAGATGGAAAGGGGGTGGTCTGACCAAAGGACAAGATCCGCATCTTTCCCAACCTTTACGCTTCCCATACGGTCGTCGAGGTGCAGTAGTTTTGCCGGGTTAAGGGTCACAAACTTCCAGGCGTCTTCTTCTGAAATCCCTCCGTATTTGACCGCTTTAGCCGCTTCTTGGTTCAAACGGCGAGACATTTCTGCGTCGTCGGAGTTAAAAGCAACCGTAACACCTGCATTGTGCATGATGGCTCCGTTGTAAGGAATCGCATCTTTCACTTCGTTTTTATAGGCCCACCAGTCAGAAAAAGTGGAGCCTCCAACGCCGTGCTCAGCCATTTTATCTGCTACTTTATAACCTTCTAAAATATGGGTAAACGTATTGATTCTAAAGTCAAATTTTTCGGCCACCTTCATGAGCATATTGATCTCCGATTGAACATAAGAGTGACTTGAAATAAAACGTTCTCCCTTTAAGATTTGTAGCAATACCTCCATCTCAATATCGTATCGAGGGCGCTTTGTTTTGGCTTTTACTTTTTTGGAAAGCGAATGGTAACGGTCCCATTCGATACCATATTCTTTCGCCCGTTGAAAATAGTCGGTAAAGACTTGTTCTACCCCCATACGAGTCTGAGGAAAACGCGAAAAGCTGCTCCAGTTCGATTGCTTTACATTTTCTCCTAAAGCAAATTTGATGAACGGATCGGCATCCTTGATCAGAAGGTTTTCTGCTGTTTCTCCCCATTTGAGTTTAATGAGGGCGGAACGACCCCCAATGGGGTTGGCTGAACCGTGTAAAATTTGGATGGTAGTAACCCCTCCGGCGAGGTCTCTATAGAGTCCTATGTCGTCTGGTTCGAGTACGTCTTCTATGCTTACTTCTGCAGAAGAATTGTGTCCCCCTTCATTTATGCTAGAGGCACCGAGGTGGGAATGTTCATCGATTATACCGGTGGTTAGGTGTTTTCCGGTTGCCTCAATGATTTTTGCACCTTGGGCTTCTAACGAATTCCCAACAGCAGCAATTTTACCTCCTACCACCAATACATCGGTATTGGATAGGATCCCTTCTTTTTCGTTGGTCCAAACCGTAGCATTTTTAAAAAGCAACGTCTCGGCTTGGGGACGTTTAGCAAATCCATAGGCTTTGTTGGGATAGGTAATTGCTACGGGATCGTAATACTGAGTTGTTTTCTTTGCTTCGGATTTTTCTTCGTCCTCAAGTTGGGATGCGGTCCATTGAAGGGCATTACCTGAAAAATCTGTTCCCTGGCCTTTTGCCAAACCGGATTCGTTTATTTTGGCACTCAATTGGGCATATACCTTTTCTTTAGAATCCATTAGAGTAATGGCCAACCAATGGTCATCGTAAGATGCTTTGGTCTTGTATTTCAGACTGTCCTTTGTAGCTGTAACGCTGATTTTTTCTTGGCTGTTTTTCACCTCTATAGTTAGGGGTGCTCCCTCGATAAGCACACTGTACTTTCCATCAATATTTGTGATGTTGTGATCTTGAATCACATGAGAGGTTCCTTTGACCCAATTTTCATAAAGTTTGGTATCCTCCTCAAAAAGAGGGCCGGAGGCTACAATAAAATTAGCAAGTTTACCCTTTTCTAAAGAGCCTAAACGGTCTTGCTGTTTCAGTATTGCTGCTGGAACAGTAGTAAGTGCGGCCAATGCTTTTTCTTCAGAAAGTCCATAGGCAATCGCTTTTTTTAGGTTAGCCATAAAGTCTTTTTGCGACTTTAAAGCATGGGTGGTCAAGGCAAAGGGAATACCTGCTTTTTCCATTGCTGCAGGATTCATTGGGGCCTGATTCCACTGGCGAAGTTGCGCAAGGGTAATTTTTTTTAGCAGCAAAGGATCGCTGGTATCATAGGCTTTTGGAAAGTTGAGCGGTAGGATTAATTTCGCTTTGCTGTTTTTTAATTCCTCAACCAGCTCGTATTCTTGTCCACTGGCTACTACAGCAAAATCCAGCCCCATTTCATTGCCTACCTTGACGGCTCTAAGGGTATTTAATTTGTCTGCAGCTTCAAATACTTTGGGGAGGTTTTTATTTTTTATGGCGGCTTCTATGGCCAAATCTACCTGATCTGCATTACCTGCCGCATACCATTGTACATCGTGATAAAATTGACGCAACAAGGCCATGGCACCCATCACTGAGCTAGGGTAGGATTGGTTTGAGGTGGTACTTTTCTTAAAAGAAAAGTGTTCAACGGCTTGGGTAGTAATAAAACGAGCGCTGTCTGGAAGGGCATCGCTTAAGGCCAAGAGCAAACTTGTACCTCTGTGAATTCCATTGGCGCGGTGGGTATTAACGACCCCAAACCCCGCTTCTCTTAAACTTTTGGCTGTGGATTTATCGTATCTATAATCGGTGAGTGAATTGTAATCACTGATGATATGATCGTTCCAATAGTATCCATCTCGACTGGCTTCGTATTGTGCACTGCGTCCGGAACTCGAATTTTTTTCCATGTTGATGCCGAAGCTGCTGTTCAGTTCGATAAAAGACGGATAAATATGGGTCCCGGTTTTGTCGTAAATTCTAGTATTCTCAGGGAGGGGTATGTTTTGACCTACCGCTACAATCCGACCGTTTTGTTCCAAAAGCGTAGCTTGATTTATTACCGTGCTTGGGTTAAGATGAATCGTAGCGTTTGTAAAGGCTTGGTAGTTGAGTTCTTTAGTTTTAACCGCCGTGTTGGTGGGAAAGTAATCTTGAGCTTGCACCACACCCAGCTGGAAAATACATAGTAGTAAAAATCTCCTCATTTGTTTTTTTTCTCGAAAGTAGTGTAAAAAATACAATTATGAAATAAGGAGTAAATCCAGAATGAATCAATATTCCCCCTTTTGGGCATGCATTCGCACCACAGAAGACTGCCCTTGATGGAAAATGCCTTCAGCAAGTTCTATGACCTCTTCCTTTAGCTCAATCATATCAAAGTTTTTAAATTCAGCTTTGAGTTGAGAGGTGTCATAGAGCTGATTTAAATTTTTAGGGCCACCCACCTTTGGATTCTGTTTTTGAAAGCTGAGGTGATTTTTACTAAAAGCTTCTAAAATGACTCTTCCTTTGGGTTTGAGGAGTTGGGTCAAAAGTTGGTGATTAGCTTTGCTCAGCGTATTTGGGAAGTGCACATAAACCAGTCCTATAGCATCGAAATAGCCATCAGGAAATTCCAGGTCTGAAAGTGATCCTATTTGATAGTTAAGAGAAACCCCTTTTTCAGCTGCTAGCTTGAGGGCCTTTTGATAGGCGAACTCACTAAAGTCGTAAGCATAAACTTCCCATCCTAGGGAGGCGGCATAAACCGCATTTCTACCTTCTCCTTCTGCGGCTAGTAAAATTTTCCCGGGGGCTAAAGTTTTCAGTGTGTTTTTAAAATAGACGTTTGGCTCTTTTCCGTAGCTATAGGTCTGCTGAGCGTAACGCGCGTCCCAAAATGCTTTCATTTTCTTAACTGAATTGCACTTTGCAATGGCTTAACTTGCCATCTCATTTATAAGTTCCTTTCTAAAACCCCTATAGCCTTGAGCGATATCAGAGATTACTTTTTCGGGTGCCTTCCCTTTTATAGCTTCGTACCAGTCTACAGCCAAGGGATGAAATTCCATGTCTAGGTGTTTTTTACTCCACATGGATAATTCGTAAATGAGTGGATAGAGGTCAATGCCACGATCTTTCAGATAGTAAACTTTTATTTTTTTGTTTTTGGGGTTGTTTACATAGCCTATAAGCCCTAGTAGGAGTAATTTTTTCAGCCGATCTGTCAGAATATTCGTAGAAATTTTTTCTGGGGCACTTCTGAAATCTGAAAAGGTAGTTCGCTCCAAGAAAAGATCCCTGATTAGGATCAAACTCCAAGGGTCGCCTACTATTTCTAGAGCAGTGCTTACGGGACAGCTTGAGCGGCTATTTTTAATTTCTATCACAAGTTTTATTTACAAATGAACTTAAATGTAGTTAAATAAACCAAAAAATAAAATTTTTAACAAATCCCTAACAGTGTTTTGGTTTGGGGGTTAATTTTTACTGGGTGAATTGTCCTCTTCGCTTCAAGGTCAAATTTTTAAGCCGTATTGCAAATTGTTTTATTCTTTTTTCTTTAAACCCAATCAGAAGACCTACTTTCGCAGCGTTGAATATAAAAGAGTAAAAAAGAAGCTAAGTATGTTAAAACGAATTTTCTTTATCCTAATATTATTCTCTGGCTGGGTTCATTCCCAATACGGAAGTATTGAATTGAGTTCCGGAGGTTTTTCCTTTGTTCCAGCCTTTACAGATGCTTCTCCTAATTTTATTATACATGCGGGTACTTCGACCAACAAATTGCTTTCCGCCCATATGATAGGAAATGTCAGGGTCAACCAAATAAACCCTAGGGCCTTTATTTTTATTACGCGTGCAAAAGTGTTGGACAAAAAAGATAAAAAATTAAAACTTTCGGCAGGAATACACATTCCCGTGTTACAAATAGATGAGGAGGATAGGGTGAGTAAATATTTTGCACAAGAAGTCATTGCAACCTACCCACTTTCTAAAAAACATGCCTTGATGGCCATGTATATCCATGGGAAAGGAACGAATAATGAATTGGAAATTAATCTAGTTACGCTCTCCAGTATTTTTCAGCAAAATAAGTTTTCTTTTACCAGTCAGCTGTACTATCTAGATTTGGACAGAACCTACGGTTTGGCTGAGACCATAAGTTACCATTTATCCCCACGTTTTGATCTGAGGGGATTTGTCAGTCAAACGCTTTCAACTCCTCAATTTATTTGGACCCTAGGGTTGCGGTATAAACTTTAATCCTTTTTGGGTTAAAAATTCGCAAAAAACGATCTTTTTCAACATTTTTTCACCTTTTTTGGCACTTTTTGACCATTTATTGCAACTTTTTGATAAAAAATGACCAAAAACACTAAAATATTGGAGCTGATTCTATGATCTATTCAGACGGGATTGCTCAGGGCTAAAAAAAGTTCGTAGTTCCAAACTTAATTACCTGCAAAAGGGGACCCAATGATACCCACGGCCAATTCCCCCCAAATAAACAAAAAGAGAAGCAAAGCGAGCGCAATGAAAATGATTCTCTTTTTATAGGTTTTCGTTTTTAACGAAATTAAATGAATTCCAAAACCGAGGGCCAAAAGCAAGGTACCCATCAAAATAAAATCAAATAAAGACCAATCAACCTGGTCTGAGAGCTGCATGCCTATCAATGGGATTAACAACAATAGCAAGGGGTAAAAAGGGGTTTTGGGTAGTTTATTCCACATGTGTTTGATATAGATTAAAATTAAAAATTACTGGGCAAGGTTTTGGAAAATAGAACACATTTCTGATGCAATTTGCAGCGAGCGTTCATCGTATTTTTCTACTTCTTGAGGAGTATCGTCAAAAGCTTTTGGATCCTCATATCGCAGGGGGATTCGCTTTTCTGCTGCTTGAATGAAAGGACAATTTTCATCGGCATCAGCGCACGTCATCACGGCAGCAAAAGGGCTAGGGGTTTCGTCGATAAGCTTTGAATAGGCTACAATGGATGGGGCATTGGCAGCAAAGCTCACCCTGTATTTGGGATTATTCACACCCTCTTGTTCAATTGTAAAACCACTCCGAATTAGGGAAGCTACAGCACGTTCATTAAAGGCAGTAAGCTCTACGCCTCCTGAAAAACAATCCACCTCAATACCAAAATACGCTGCTGCAGTCTGCGCCCAAATTTGAGAAAATTGACTTCGACGGGAATTGTGTGTACAGATAAAATTTAAACGTGGCGTTTGACCTGATGCTAACTTTTCTCGCACATAGGCTGCCACTTCTTCAAGCACAGCCTTTCTGTGGGTAGGAACAGGAATTTTTCGAGCACGCTCTAGCGTTGAATTGAGTTTTGGATACATTCAATTTTTTGTTTTGTTTGGAATACCACAAAATATTTTTTCTCAGGGATTGCCGTTTGGATTTTAACCTTTGCACATTCCATCGGGGGTTGGATCCTCCAGCGGAAACACAGAAACGGAAGTACTTATGTTTAATCCCCCTCAGTGAATTTTGGGTAGCTCCTCTTAAATTAATGCAGGCAGTACTGTTCGGTTTACTCGCTTTGGTTTGACTTGTTGAGATCTCTCAAGATGAAAAACAGCACAAGTATCATGGTAATGATAACAACTACCGCAACGCCTTTAATGGTCATAATAATTTAGTTTGGACGAAGATAAGGTATCGTATTTTCTAAAAAAATAGAATCAACAACTTTTAAATGGATTTGGTTTAAAAATATAAACTAGAGGCATCAAGATCGACTTAAAGTCTTCAGAGAAGAAGAAAGCATTCCAATAGCATTTTGTACATTTAGTACTATTCTAATTCCTAATTGAGATGAGAACAATTGGCCTGTCTTTAGTAATGCTCTTTTTTATAGGATGTACTTCGGAGCTTCCGTTGGATCTTTTAATTGTAAACGGGACTGTTTATGACGGTAGTGGGGCGGAATCAATAAAAGCCACTATTGGAATTCGAGGAGATAGGATCGTCGGCATAGGGGATTTGACCAACAAAACCGCAAAAAGGGTAATAGACGCTCAAGGATTGGTTGTCGCTCCGGGGTTTATCGACTTACACGCACATTTAGAACCCATTTTTGAACTTTCTGATTGCGAAAGTCATGTTCGTCAGGGCGTTACTACCAGTTTGGGCGGACCCGATGGAAGGGGGCCGCTTCCTTTTGCTCAATATGTTGACAGCTTAAAACAATTCGGAGTGGGCATGAATGTCGGATTTTTAGTAGGACACAATTCTGTTCGAAGTGAGGTAATGAAACTGGACAACAGAAAACCAACCCCTGCAGAACTGGATCAAATGAAGCAATTAGTGGCAGGAGCAATGGACGAAGGTGCTTTTGGAATTTCTACGGGCTTAAAATACTTACCCGGGAGTTTTTCCGACCTAGAGGAGCTGGTTGTACTTTCAAAAGAGGCTTCGAAAAAGGGAGGGATTTATACTTCACACCTAAGAGATGAGGGGCTGGGAGTGTTAGCTTCAGTAAAGGAGGCTATTACCCTTTCTGAAAAAGCCGAAATCCCCGTGATTTTAACCCATCATAAGGTAATCGGCAAACCCATGTGGGGAAAAAGTAATGAAACCTTGGCTTTAGTAGATGAAGCTCGAAAAAAAGGCTTGAATGTCATGATGGATCAATACCCTTATAACGCAAGTTATACAGGTCTTTCGGTACTGATTCCCGGCTGGGCACGTGCTGGGGGGAATAGTGATTTTATCAAAAGATTGGAACAACCGCAGCTGCACGACAGCATCAAAAAAGGAATCCAATTCAATATACTAAACGACCGAGGAGGGGATGATTTAGACAGAGTGCAATTTGCTAAAGTGTCATGGATGCCTGAATTGGAAGGAAAAACTTTAAAATACTGGTGTACACTCCGAGGGTTGGAACCCTCTGTAGAAAATGGAGCAGAATTGGTCATTGAAGCTCAAGTCAGGGGAGGTGCGAGTTGTGTTTTTCACGCAATGGATGAAAGGGATGTCGTCCGTATCATGAAGCATCCACAAACCATGATTGCCTCAGACGGCAGATTGGTAAAGCAAGGTGATGGCCATCCTCACCCCCGTTGGTACGGTACGTTTCCTAGAGTGTTAGGAAAATACGTACGCGAAGATGGGGTGTTGACTCTTTCAGAAGCCATTTATAAAATGACCTCAATGCCGGCTCAGGCTATGGGTCTAGATGATCGGGGTACCTTAGCCGTGGGAATGAAAGCAGACATTAGCATTTTCAACCCCGATACTGTCCTCGACAATGCAACTTTTGAAAAGCCCCACCAGTATTCCACGGGCATAGACTATGTTGTCATCAATGGAAAATTAGCCGTGGATAAAGGGGTGTTTTACCCGATCAAGTCGGGAGAAGTATTACTTAAAAAGTAAGCGAAACTTATTTTTTTTGATAAACTCTTACAAAATCAACCTCCATCACATCATCACTGAATTCGGGATCAACAGGGCCACCAAGATTTCCCCCCATCGCAATATTGAGTAAGATGTATTGATCGTTAAAAAAAGGCCAATTCTCAGAAGTTTTGACTTCGGGACTGTAAGTAAAATAAACTTGGTCATCTACGGTAAAGTCAATTTTATCTGCGCTCCATTCCATTCCGTAGTCGTGAAAGTTTGCGGTTACATCCGTTACATCTACTTGTTTTACGATAGTATTATCTCCATGGGTGGCTGGAGTGTGGAGTGCGCATTGCACCATTTCGAAATCTTCAAAAAGTTGTTCCATGATATCAATTTCTCCACAGGCGGGCCATCCTACAGTTTCCAAGTTGCTTCCCAACGTCCATATTGCCGGCCAAGTTCCTTGCGCACGGGGTAATTTTGCACGGACAACGACTTTCCCATAGGTAAATGAAAATTTTGAATTCAAACGGGCAGACGTATAAGCTTGGGTAGTTCCGGAGTGGGTATATTCTTCTTTTTTTGCCTTAATTTTAAGCGTACCCTCGCTAACACTCGCATTTTCGGTGCGATCCGTATAGTGCTGTAGTTCGTTGTTGTACCAGCTGCCATTATTTGGCGCAACGGTTTCCATAAACCATTTGGACTCATCCACTTGGATAGTGGTTTGGTCAAATTCGTCATTCCAAACCAATTGATAGTCTAAAGGGGTTTCTTTTTTTTGAGCACAAGAAACTGCAATGCAGAGTAAAAGGAAGGTAGCAAGTTGATTCATAGTATATCGTTCTTTAGTTTTCAAAAATAAGAAAACCGGTGTTAGTAAAGAGAAAAAATAGCGGATCGGGAGTCGGGGATGGTTTTTGTTTGGCGTAAAATCTTGTATCTTTAACCATAGTCCAAAAGTTAATTGCTCATGTATACGCTACGTTCCACCCTATTAGTCGGCATTACACTGCTAAGTCAATTTTTTATAAACTGTACTTCAGAGGTCCGTCCGCTGGAGGCTGCACCGCTTTTTACCCATCATATGGTTTTACAGCAAAAAGCAAAAGTCCCTGTTTGGGGCATGGGGGAACCCGGAGCAGAGGTAACCGTTCTTGCTAGTTGGGGTGAAGAGGCTAAAACGCAAATCAATTCAGAGGGGTTGTGGGAGTTGGCACTTTCAACAAAAGAATTTGGTGGGCCCCATCAGCTTATCATTCAAAGTGGACAACAAGAAATTCGTTTTGAGGATGTCCTTTTAGGGGAGGTATGGCTTGCTTCTGGACAATCCAATATGGAATGGCCGCTATCCTCAAGAGTAAACAATAGGGAAGAAGAACTTAAAAACGCCAATTATCCTCAAATGCGAATGTTTACCGTCCCTAAAAATCTCAACGGCTCCCTGAGTGCTGATACGGAATGGAAAGTTGCAACGCCTGAACATGCAAAGCAATTTAGTGCGGTGGGGTACTTTTTTGCTCGTGAAATATTTCAGCGGTTAAATGTGCCTGTTGGAATAATCAATACCTCTTGGGGGGGAACTCGGGTAGAGGCCTGGACAAGTATAGAAAAATTAGCCAAAATGTCCCCAAGTAAAAGTGAAGCAGCAGAGATTGTAAACCTCGGAGGATTATCCGCTTTGAAAGAAAATTACAAACGGGTAAGCGATTCGCTGGTACGTGCCAATGAAAAATACTTCAATGCCCCCAGTCATCCCCTACCTCGAAACAGCAGTGAGTTAAGCACTTTAGTACTCAACGATCAAAGCTACGCTTTCCCCAAATTTGACGATACGGATTGGAAAGAATTTACAGCGAAGAGTGGCTCAGAAGAAACGATCCAATTTGAAACTTTTTTTGAAAAAGGAACCTATGCGGAAAATGGAGTGGTATGGTTGAGAAAAACCTTTGAGGTAAGTGATCCTTCTGCTGAATATACATTTGTTGTGGAGGGCGGAATTGATGATTATGATTTTACCTACCTCAACGGACGTTTGATTGGAAGCGAGTTTAATTGTTGTACCTCTCGATCCTATACCGTACCCAAAGGACTTTTGAAAGAGAAAGGCAATGTCTTAGCTCTACGGATTCTAGATACCGGAGGTGAAGGTGGATTTCGAGGGTCAGTTTATCTTGAAAGTAAGGGGGAAAAGTTTCCACTGGACCTTGGAAACTGGCGCCTGAAACACCATGCATTCTACCTCAATAGCTCATTGCAGGAGCATGGACTGGATTATACCGCACTTGTTGAGCGATCCAAAGAAATTCAACAAGAGGTAAAAAACAGCAAAACGCTAAATGACCCCAACCTGTACAGCATCTTATTTGAATCTATGATACAACCTTTAATCCCTTACCGAATTAAAGGGGCCTTGTGGTATCAGGGGGAGAGTAACGTCGGCAACCACCAAGACTATCAAACCCTTTTTACAGGAATGATTACCGATTGGCGGACACGCTGGAAGGACGATTTTCCTTTTTATTTTACACAAATTGCACCCTATATCTACACAGCTGATGCAGCTTCTTATGCGCTAAGAGACGCTCAGCGAAAATCTTTGAGTTTGGAGGGAACGGCAATGGCAGTTACCTTAGACATAGGAGAAGAGCACGACATTCACCCGGCCAACAAACAAGACGTAGGCTTGCGTTTGGCCCGATTGGCTCTGCATTACGATTACGATCAAAAAAATACTATCCCTTCGGGTCCGCTTTATAAAAGTCAAACGACGCATTCAGGATATATTGAATTAACATTTGACCACATTGGTTCAGGCTTAGTAGGAAAAAATGCTCTTTCTGGATTTGAAATTGCTGCTTCAGAGGGCCCTTTTGTAGCGGCAAAGGCAACAATTGTCGGAGACCGAATTCGCGTTTCTTCAAAACAGATCAAAAATCCCCAAAGGGTCCGTTACGGATGGGAAAATTATTTTGAAGCGAGCCTGTTTAATCAAGAAGGACTACCAGCCTCTTCTTTTGAAACTCCCTAGTGGTTTATATTATTTGCTTAAAAAAAAGAGGTGCCACTTTTTGATTATAGGTAAAAGGAAATCTTCTCTAATTTTTTAGGATTTCTTTTTGCAGTTCCTTCATTTTTGTTTCAAGAGAAGTAATGGCGTTGGCATATCGCAAATCCCATTCTTGGAGTTTGTCCGATGATTGGAGCGCAATTTCATACGCAATCCCGGGAAGGATCCATGCAGCATATCCACTGAAGGGATCTGAAGAGGCGTAGAGGGACTTGTACCAAGACCCAAAATACATTCCTTTTTCAGAAATAAAACTTTTTTCTAAAGCGATCAGCTGAGTATTGAGGCGCTTAATTTTTCTTTTGGATAAGTTATTTTGTTGTAATAAAGATTCCATTTCATGGGTAAGAGAGGCGCTTGTTTGTTCAAGGGTATGTAGGGCCGCTACTGTTTTTTCGAATCCTTCAAATGCAGGATCAAAAGTTTTTATTTGTTCAGTTGCATTTGCTATATGAAGGGTTAAATCCGAGGCGTATCGGTTGAGGTGGTAGGGAATGAGTTCGGCATTTGCCATGCGCAAGGCCATGAGTCCGGCAAGATGTTCCACCATAGGACCCATTTTGAATTCAGGATCTACAAACTGCTCATAAAATTGAAAACTGTCGTAATTTGAATGGTAAAGGTTAGGTCCCCCGGTTCCACCGCTAAGCGAGGGTACCCCTACGTGCATGTAAAACGCAATATGGTCAGAGCCTCCTCCTAAATTTCGAATGTTGGGTTCTGTCTTTTGATCTTTGTTCCAAAACTCGTACAAATTTTGTTCCGTATAGGGATAGTTTACCGCTTTTGAAGCTTCAACCAATATTTTCTTTAACGTAGGAGCCGCCGCAGCGCCAAAATTTTTACCAGAAACCCCTCCGTCAAAATTCATATAGGCTACTGCTTTTGCATTGAGTTCTTCCCGCATTTGTTCTACCCATTCGCTAGACCCAATTACTCCCTGTTCTTCTGCATCCCAATGGCCGATCAAAATGGATCTTTTAGGAGCATGACCCAAGCGATTCAGTTTACCCAAAGTTTCGCTTAAACTCAACAACATGGCTGTTCCACTGTTGGGATCGGTGGCTCCAAAGCCCCACGCGTCAAAGTGACAACCGAGAATAATCCACTCGTCAGGTTTTTCGCTTCCTTTGAGCATCCCTATGACGTTCGTAGCTCGAACAAAATCAATTTTTTGTTCCACCTTAAGTCGTACTTTTAGGGAGGGGCCTCCATCAAGTCTGTAAGTAAAGGGCAGGCCTCCTTGCCAGCTTTGAGGTACTGCTTGTCCTTTCATCTGGCCCAGTATTTTTTCGGCTTCACCGTAGCCGATTGGAGTCACAGGGATACGGTGAAGTTGGGCTTCTTTAGGATCGAGACGGTTTATTTTTTTCTTTCCATTGAGGGGAAGGGCAGGTTCAAAGGGTGTTAACGGATCCCCGGTAAAATTTGTAGTAAGTAAAGATCCACGCTGAATGGTAGAGGCGTTAAAATAGGGTCCTTCTGGATAAACCAAACCTTTGGTAAATCCACTGTCCTTGGGGTCGGTATAAATTAGAAGTCCTGCTGCGCCGTTGGCTTCTGCAAATTTTGCTTTAAACCCTCTAAAATTTCGACCGTAACGCGCCAATACAAGCTTTCCTGCTACTTCAATTCCCTGTTCTTTTAAAGTCTCAAAGTCTTCTTTACGCCCGTAATTAGCATAAACCACCTCAGCCGTAACATCTCCACTGCCCGAATAGGCGTTCCATCCCTTCCAAAGGAGGGGATCATTTGTAAATGGGTCGTTCTGGAGGATATCTTCTTTTTGATTTAAGACCGCTCTTTTTGGAGTGACAATTTCTATTAAAGAAGTCCCCGGCTCCTTGGGGAGGTACACGTCATAGGGGTAGTTTGTTACTTCAAAACCTGCTTTTTTCATGACTTGCGCCATGTATTTTTGAACGGCAGTATTGGTTTCACTTCCCACAACATGTGGTCGTTCTGTGAGTTTTTTCAGATGTTTTTTAAACGAACTTGCATCCAATTGGTTGAGGAATAAGGCCTCGAGTTCCAACTGTTTTTGCCAGTTTGTAGCAGAATAGCCATCATGTTGAGCGAATAGCGATTGCAAGCCTGTTGCAAGGATTAAAAGACGTAAAACTAATTTAAGGTTCATCTGAAAGGAGTTTAGAAAAGTTAAATCTACAATACTTTTTTAATAGTGCTGAGAGCGGAGAAATTGCAAAATTTTGCATTGGGCATTAAAATTAGAAACAAGCTGATGTACAGAATTTTAGACCAAAGTTTTGAAATTTTAGAAAAAGAAATTAATTTGGTTGTCCAAAATGAAAAAAAGGATACTATTTTTTGATTTCCCAGAGGGGGTAAATTCGGTCTATGTCGATGGTAAACGCTATACACGCCAAGAATTTGAAGCCGCCCGCAACAGAGAAAAAAGACGGTTAAAGAACGGTCGTTTTTCACAAGCCGTTAAATAATAATTTTTTCATTTCAGTCTCTTTTTAGGATTTTACAATCCAGCTTTTTTCAACAAAATTTAATCAATTGTAATACTTAGTCTTACAGTATTTTGTATTTTGACACTTCAATTGAATTAAAACTAATTATTATGAAACGTAAGCAATTTCTGCTGCTGTCCCTTGTATTATCCATCACCTTTTTTTCTACTCAAGCACAATCAAATTCTTCGGGCGACTATACTGCCGTAATCACCGGATTTGACTGGGGTCCTGGGGTGAATAAAGTCATTTTGGATTCTTCGATTCCTTCAGAAGAATTAAAGGCGGAAGATTTTCAAGTACTTGTAAGTCGGAGTTCGGTAATTGCACCCATTCCCCCTCGTTTTCAATCCGGGGAGAGAACGGTACTCAGGGCATTTCCTTCAAATGAAGAAGGGGCTTTTACAGCCGAGGGCGATCATACCACCCTTTTGCTCACAGTAGCTCCAACCAATCCCTTGGGATCCCCTATACAATATTACAGAGGAGAGACCAGTGGGGGAAACATTTGGATTGATTATAAAATGACTATAGTACACACCCCAACACAATCCATTTGGAACTCAGAAAACAACAGGATAATTCCGATAGTTGACGAGTTTGACACCAGTGGAACCTACCAACATTCAGACGGCATTGCTTTGACCTATGCTTCCTATTTGCCTCAGACCAATCAAACTAAAACTCCCTTGATTATTTGGCTTCACGGAGGGGGTGAGGGAGGAACAGATCCCACGATTCCGCTGATTGCAAACAAAGCCTATAATTATGCTTCTCCTGACATCCAAAGACATTTTAAGGGTGCGGCTGTACTGGCCCCTCAAACTCCTACCCGTTGGATGCATGGGGTAACTTCAAGCTATACGAGAGGTCAAGAGGAGGATATTTATCACAAAGCTTTAATGGGATTGATTCAACGTTTTGTAAATGAAAATCCTAGTATCGACAAAAACAGAATTTATCTAGGAGGCTGTTCGAATGGCGGCTATATGTCGTTGAAGCTATTGATCGAGAACCCAAAATACTTTGCTGCGGCCTATATTAGTTCTTTGGCCTATTTCAATGAATTTGTTTCCGAAGCACAGCTGTCAAGCTTAAAAAATATTCCAATCTGGTTTGTACACTCTCAAGACGATCCCACTACGGTAGCTGATAAAACAGCAACTCCTCTTTATAAGCGATTAAAACAAATTGGAAGTAAAAATGTACACTACAGTTTATTTGACAAAGTGATCGACATTACCGACCAATACGGCGGAGCTAGTTTTCAATACAATGGACATTGGTCTTGGGTCTATTTACACGACAATCAAGTGTTTTATGACTACGACAACAAGCCTGTTGTTTGGAAAGGAAAGCCAGTGAGCATCATGGAATGGATGGCTGCCCAGCGAAAATAAAAAAGGCTAACGCCCAATCCCTTGACGATGAAGACACTATTTTCAATCAATTTAATAATCCTTTTATTTTCGGTAACCATGACTGCACAACAAGGACCTGAGTTAGAATTTATCTGTGAGTTAAAAGTGGAACTAGACCCTGCCATGGTTGTTGGAGAAACAGCACTTGGTATTCGGAGAATTATACCCATAATTGGGGGGTCAGTAAGTGGACCAAAGATTAAAGGAACCATAGTAAGAGGAGGAGCAGATTGGCAAACCTTACGCCTCG
>Ga0255759_10000739_pt1 | contig 29333 bp, 23 predicted proteins | sample 101ome_20_FD_179959 | JGI IMG/M metagenome (GOLD analysis project Ga0255759, IMG submission 179959) | Coastal salt marsh microbial communities from the Groves Creek Marsh, Skidaway Island, Georgia - 101404AT metaG (version 2) | ecosystem: Environmental > Aquatic > Marine > Intertidal zone >...
ACAAAACGAAGTCTTTCGTCCATGTGGTTAGTCTCATTCCAAGGCATCTGGAGAGCCCTCCAAATGCCGAAATGTGTAACCTATGTGCCCGGAATAAAACGGTACCTATGTGTCCGAAAGCTCAGACTCATCTAGAAGTGCTAAGAGCGCAGGAGGGCCTCGCCTTTCCCGGCCCTCCCATTGCCGCCAACCGAGACACCACCTGCGATATTTCCTATGTTGGCTGGGAAGGAATCCAGTTCTGTAGCACTCAATCAGCAAGGCAGCCACTGAGGAATTCGTTGGTATAGAGTTGTTCGTGCCCGGTTTAGAAGGTGAGCTAAAAAAATCTACAAGACCAGCAATGCGAGTGCTAACCGCAGGCACTGCCCGAGCTTGCATCCATGATCTCATGCCTCCACGACCATTTTCTGGACGACCAGCTACTCTCGACACCCCATTTATACCTCTTATCCTTTTGGCTTCGGACAGCTGCTTGACAGTGGTCACGAGGGTTTGTACGGACCAGAGATGAACCTTGCGTCAAAGCTGGGCGAGGACACCGCCGACTCAGGTGAAATCCTGTTGGCTGAGGCTGCCTGGATTGAGCTTCCCGGGGATACTCAAAAGTTGTTTCGTCGTCGCTCTGTAGCAATATCGGGAGCCGATATTTCCTTCTACGCGATGCGGGCGCTCTGAGGAGTTGGATTGTGTGTGTCCGGTTCGAAAGGCAGTGGAGGGATGTGCAACCTATTACTGCACATCGGTCCCACGCGAGCCCACAGCAGAAGCTACTAGCGTACAGTAGCCCGCTTGCCTCAAATCATTTCAACCACTGTCTATGCGAGTAAATGAGGTGGTGTAATGATCGAGGCAAATGCTAGCCAACCGCGCCATCAGAAGACGCCATTCAGTCTGCTCGTCTTTCGTTTCAGCGGTCCGGTGTGTCTCGCCAATAAATTCATATCCCTCTGTTGCATCCGCAGAACGAGATTCAAGGGTCGCCCATGCGTCCAGATCCGAGAAAATGAATAAATACCGGGAGTCTACGAGAACGTCACTGAGAATATTGCTGTCTTGAACTAACTGATCGACTTCAATCACATTTTTCAGCCCAAAATGAGACTCGAGTCGATTAAGAGCGATTTCGTCATCTGTGCTCAGCTGAACAACTCGCACAATGCCCGAGGGATCGGGCTTTGGACCAAAAAGCCCCATGCCTTTTCTGGAGTTCCGCTCAGCGTACTGGTGTATCTTCACTATCGAAAACAGGATCACTCCTGCGGCTGCTGGGGCCGATAAGTCGACGACCACATAAAAATAACTGACGGATATAATCGTTACGGCAATTGCTGCGAATTCCAGAACCACAAAAAACACGTCTGCGGCGTCCTCATCCAGTCCACGCCCAAACAGCACTGAAAGAAAGAGAACGAAGGCACATGAAATCGTAGCGTTAAGCCAAATATCGATCGGAGTTAGGCCGGTACCGCTGTTTAGGTCATCAATCACCGTCGCAATGATTTCATTGTCGTCTGTAGTCGGGCCCAGCGAAGTTCCTTTGAGGACGGCAATGCCGGGAGCAGAAGCTCCGATCACGAAATGTTTGCCCTTTATCAACGGTAGCGGTTGACCCGCTTCCTCACCTCTGACGAGATTTCGGTAAAGGTCAGAAAAAGACACTCTGCGGTACCCCATGTCAGACTTGTTGCGCCAATTGATTAAGAATGCGTTTTGATCAGCGGCGGCTTTGGTCATCTGTGGTGACGACGCTTTTGCTAGACCCGCAATAGTCGGCAGCAGGTATCCGCTCTCGCTCCAGTACTCTTTGGCGCGCCTTACTAGGCCATCATCATCTACCACCAAATTATTGAGCGCCATTTTGCTATGCGCACAGGGAAAGAAAGGCAAAAGTAGCGCTATTTTTTGGTCAATGGCATCCGCAGTTTTCACCGCCCCGGGAATCATAGAAAGACGAATATCGCTGAGCTCGTCGTTCTGCTGGGCAAGCCTCGTCATTGGGAAGGTCGTCTTCTCAAGTTCACAAGCGACAGAGTTAAGGAGCTCGTCAGCCTCGGGATTATTGATGTCCTGATCGCTAAACATCACGTTGAGTGCGATACTTGCGGCCCCCTGATCCTCAAGCGCCAGTAGAAGCTCGGCGACAACGTCTCTTGGCCATGGCCAGCGTCCATAGTCAGGCGCCAGGTCGGCAAGCGACCTCTCGTCGACGTCAATGATCACTATGTCGGGTGAAGGAGCTGGCGCGGACAGGCGATATTTAAGGGCTAAATCTAGACTGGCTTCGTCATAGATCAGTCCGTCTTCCGACTTGAGAGAGAGATTGAATGAGTACGCGAGAATGGCCAGCGATAGAGCAACGCTAACATACAGGTAGAAGCGGTTTTTTATTCTTCTCGCCATTAAGCCGTATGCTGCTAGCAATCCCACTAGCAGCAATAACGGCTTTAGAAAAAATCTGTTATTCAATACTCGCGCAACGCTACGCTAGCTAATCGCTCTGAAAGCCTTGAATCCGAGCGCTGTGCGTTGACGGTACAGCGGCGTTCTCTAGGTCTGGGGTGAACGCCATGACCACATTATTTACCCGATCTTCGGCAGACGGATGGGTCTGAAACAGGAAGCTTACGTCATTGCCCGATTCTGAGGCGTTTGCGAGCTTCTCTAGGACGCCCAGCATGGCGGTGCTGTCATACCCTGCATTCGCGGCCAGAATCACACCATCGCTGTCCGCCTCGTACTCACCACCCTTATCGATGCCTGAATTAATCATTTGTTTGAAGAAATCCGACATCGCATCAAACGCGGCATTTGCCAATGCGTTGTCAGATTCAGTATTAGTCGCCACCATGTCTGTGGCTCCAGAGATAAGCTTTTGTTGTTTGATGAGTTCCCAGTGGTGCTGTCTAGCTACATGAGCGACCTCGTGGCCGAGTACCGCTGCCAGTTCATCTTCAGTCTCCAGCAGGTCAAATAGACCTGCGGTGATGAGAACCTTGCCACCGGGCGCCGCGAAGGCATTGATCGAGGGTGTATCCAGAATGCCGAACGACCAGGGGAGGTCGGGTCTCGACGATTTGTCCGCTATGCGCTTGCCGATAGCGTTGACGTAGCTTTGTGCTCTTTTATTCTTGAGTAATGGCGAGGCCCCCAGATACATCGCAGCTACCGCATCACCAGCTGCAATCTCCTCCTCGACGGATTGCGAAGAAGTGGCGGTAGAAATCAGGCCCACTGCTCCTCCAATATTTGCCGCGGTTTTGTCATTGTCTTTCTTGTCTTCTTCCTGCTTTTCGGGTTTCGCAAGGGGATTCTTTTTAGTCAGATCGCCAAACTGTGCGAAGGACAGCGGCGCGCCAGTGGTGACGAAAAGTGCGATGACAGCGACACTAGAAATTTTAAATAGCGAATTCATATTTTTTCTCCTGAGGCCTCTGTTCGGCGCTTAATTGGATTCATCATCGTTAGCGATGTCTCGCTCACTCTGGTCCTTAAAGAAATCGGCACCCAGAGAATCTCCAGAATTCTGTAGCGCGGCGAGCTCTTTGACAGCCTCAAAGTCGGGTTTTCCGGTGACTACGGAATCCCCGTCCAGTCCCCGGGCGCCGGAGCTTGCCACCGAATTTCCACTCCCCATTCTCCCCGAGACGAGTCCTGCAAGGGCACTGGAACCGTCGCCCTTATTGGGGATAGTGACATCTGTGATTTTTATCCAGCCCTCGGTTGGGCTTTGCGCGGCATACCAAATTCCACTCCGGCTACCCACAGTGATGCTGGCGCCCTTATCGAGCGTCGCGACGGTGTCGCCATTCGAACTCGCCTCTGCGCGGACGGGGGCCTTCTTGTTTACCGTTGCAGAAACGAAGGTGACGGGAGCCGCACTCTGTTCGCTATCGGATGTCACCGCTGCGGTTTCTGGTGCTGCTGAACTCTCTGATGATGTATCTGCTTCTGCGGGGTCGGCAGCGGGCGAGCTACTCTCAGATTCGGCAACCTGAACAGTTCCCGCAGGTGCTTCTGGAGGCGCAGTGGCGGAGCCAGACTGCGGTGCCGGCGCTTCGCTGGAAGCAGTCGCTTCTTTCGTTTCGCCTGCGACTGGGTCCTCATTTTGACTGCACCCGGCCAGCAATATCGTAGACATGATCACGAACAAAATACTTTTCATTTTGGTCCCCTTACTTTGCTTCACAGCGACATCAGGTCGAAAAAACGCCGACTAGCGCCTAAATACGTCTCCATCGTAGACTACAGCAAAAAGAAAGATCAGGCGAATCAGCTGCGCTACCACGGCGTCCTGGCTCCAAATCACCGCTGGCGAGGGATGGTCACACCAGCCAAACGCGGCAAAGGAGTGAAGCGAATCGCCAATACTGAAGTTCGCTCACCCGCTGAACGACACGTCGCGAGAGCCTGCCCCGCTTTATCGGGTATGTCTTGGGCCCAGCGACTCAAGCGCGTATTCAATATCGATATTGAAGTTTGTGGTCGCTGTGGCGGGTACGTCAAAGTCATCGCTTGCATTGAGGATCAGGACATCATCGACAGAATCCTGGCAAATCTTCGAGAGAAGGAACAGGAAGCCCCTGCCCGGCCCCTCCTGGTACCGCCAACCAGGGCGCCACCTGCCACGCTGTCTCTTTTCGCAGGAAGCGAATTCCAAAACCCACATCGGCAAAGACGCCACTGAAAAAACCATGGCATGGACTACTGCGGGCTCTCGTTCAGGAATGAGCGGATATGAATGGCATGCCAAACACAGCGAACAAGGTTTTGGGATCAATCAGCGCGAACTTCTCCAGATCAGCAACCCCAGTCAACAGAATCAGCGAGGGTGTCCTCTCTCAACAGGGGCTTTATGCTTCCTATACTTCTCGCCATTGGTCAGGTCGGAAGACTTGAGGCCTTCATAGCTACCCGGACCGTCGTAGTAGGTAACGTCCTCACCGACATATCGTATGGCAAGCGCGCGCCTCCGCCGTGTCGAATTTTGATTTCCTTTTGCCCCGTGGATCGTACGTCCGTGAAATGCCAGGATGTCGCCAGGCGACATGTCCCAGGACTGTATTTCGTAGTCTTCTCGGCATGCATCGATATCTGGGATCGGTCTATAATCTGGATTCTTTGAGTACTGGTAGTCTGATTCGGTAAGCCCTTCTGGTTGATACAGGTCGCTGGACTTGTGTGATCCCGCGACAAACTCGACTCGGCCGGTTGAGTCATCGATATCATCGAGGGCCAGCCAAAGAGTGACTATTTGATCGCCTCGAATTGGCCAGTATGGCTGGTCGTGATGCCACTTGGTTTTGCCAACCGCGGCGGTCCCGCCGGGTTCTTTAACGAGATACTGGTCGTATAAGAGGTTTACCTTATCCGAAGTCATCAAAACTGCCGCCGCCTCCGGTAACTCCTGATTCAGACAATAGGCCTCAAAAACGGCATCTCTTTTCCACATCATCATTCCGTCACAAAACAGCCGGTTTGCGCTGTAGGACGCGTTTTTCAGATCCCCCTCGACCGCGTCTCGTATCTGCGTCACCCAATCGTCAGTCACTAATCCTGGCAGAAGTACGACTCCCGCTTCTTTGTAAGCGTTAATCTCAGGGGATGACGGCAATCGGTTCAGGATCGTCATTGAAACTTGTCCCCTACTCGTTCCCGAATCGGATGAGTGTCGTAAAGGATGATCATTTCAACTATTTGGCCGTCGGTATCAAACTCAAAGACATCCGCACAATCAAATGTCACCTTGTTGCCGTCTTTCAACGTCCAGTCATAATTAAAGTATCCGACGGCCCGCTGCTTCCCCGCGGCACTTGTGAGAATGTCGTAAACGGTAATATCGGATCTGATTGACGATTCAACGACCTTTGGGAAAAACTCTTTCGCCGACATTCTTCCGAGAAAAGGTGAACGCACCATCGCATCTGACGCGAAGTTGGTGAGAATACCCTCCAAATCGCTCGAGCCCAAAGCATGCATGTACTCTTTTATTGTCTGTTCATATGACTTCATTGCTTTCAACTCACCTGCAAACTTGCCAACGCTGTCAACGATATTTGCACGGGATTCCAAACCGTGACGATGCGATCTGTGAACAACCCGGCCATACAGTACGGATCGTCATCCAAAAATCTGGTGACCGACTCCCGATCTGGCAGGTCCAGCAACAAGACCATTCCGTTCGGCTCGGAATCGTCCCTGTCACTGGTCGGACCTCCGAGAAGGATGTTCTTCTCGTGGAGCGCCATATAACTCAGATGCGCAGGCCGAGTCGACTTTCGTAGCTCAACGTGATCAGGTCGATCCCTTAAGCACACAAAGAACAACACGATCAGGACTGTAGTCGCTGCTTGTCAAAGAGCGCAGTCTGCTTATAGCCATTGACTATCGACCGTAACTCTTCAGTGCTTGAGAATTCGTCGATACTTTCAAATCCGTCTGGCGCTCGTTGTTCGGCAATTTCGAGTATCTCATCGTGCGCATTGCCTCTATTGGCCAAAACAATTGCTGCCGTAGCCGGGCGTCTGTCATCTTCATAGGCAGAGAATGCCGCAGCAACACTGCCCGTCGTGCTTAGTTGATTTGCCATGCAGTGACAATCCAGGATGGCCTGTGACGCACCATTCGACCCTATCGGCCACATTGCGTGTGCGGCATCACCAAGTAGTGTGACGCGGCCCTCGGTCCACTTTTCCACCGGGTCTCTGTCAACCATCGGAAATGACCAAACCTGTTCCGTTTTCCTCGCAAGCTCGGGAATGCTGAGCCAACCGAAATTCCAGTCGGCAAAACGCGGTAAGAACTCATCTACTGAACTCGTCTGATTCCAGTCTTCGCGCCTGGGGACGGCGGTTCCAGCCTTGGCAAGTTTCACCTCGGCTATCCAGTTGAATAGCGATTTTCCGCGACGTTTCGCCTCCGCAGAAATTTCGTAACCGACGACCTTGGTTTCCGAATTTCCAACGGCAATCATCGTTTGCCCACCCAATACTGGATCGATCTCGACGGTCATGCGCCAAAGCATATTCCCACTCCATCGGGCGGGACCTTCGTCAGGATAAAAATGCGAACGGATGCAAGAATGAATTCCGTCCGCACCGATAAGGCCATCTGCTTCGAATGACCCGACTTGTTGGTTGTTTCGCTTATCGATAAAGTTGGCGGTGACACGTCCGGATTGCTGTGCGAAGTCAGCCAGATGGTGATTGCACCTTATTGCGTCCGGACCAATCCGTTCGCGTACCGCGTTTGCGAGCAAGCCCTGAAACTGGCCTCGATGCATCGAGATTTGCGGCCACTCGTAGCCTGCTTTCCGACCGCGAAGATCCGACCATATCTCCTGTCCATGGCGGTTAAACCACATGTAACGTTCGAGTTCGACACCGCTATCCAACATACGCTCTTCAAGATCAAGCTCCCGCAAGATTTTCATCGCGTGCGGCAATACGTTAATTCCGACACCAAGCTCACGAATATCGTCACTCGACTCAAACACCGTCGCCTTTATCCCGATCTTGTGGAGGCAAAGCGCCATGGTCAGTCCACCAATACCGCCACCAGCGATCATGATGTGCATTACCGTCCCTCCTCTGCGCTGGTCGCGGCCAACTTCGAGCAACGCCTGTGCAGCTCCAACAAAGGTGCAACGGTGTCTGCCGGTCGCCGGCCAAAACCACACTCGGTAGCGATACCAAATTCGGTGACTACCTTCCGCGCTGAAGCTATACGTGCTGAGGCACCATGGTCTGAGTCCGTGAAATGCACGAGCCCAAGAAATAACGTGCACTCGCTGTCCAGGGCAAGATTACCCAACGCGGCATAATAGTCATCATCCACACGCTCCCTCGGCACCGGCATATGAATCCAGTTCAGTACACGATCGGTGCTGGCAGATATTCCATTAGCCAATGCCACCAGAATTTCTGAGTTCTTTGGCTCAACGATATGCTTGTGTCCTGGGTCCCCGTAGCAAAGATGCAGGCCAACTTCTACGTCAGCCGGTACCGCGTCGCAGAGCGCGCCAATACTGCGAAACGTAAATCCCGCAAGGTCCGGTTCCGGCGACGGCAACTGTCCCTCCCACGCCATGACCTCCATACAGACATCCCATTGAATTGCTAACATCTCGTGTGGAATTCTTGCCGCTATCTGCGCCAAATCACGTCTGATAGCCCGTTCATAGGCCGGCAGGAATTGAGGCCAGGAATCCGGAGAAATGTATAGGCTGGCAATTGCATAGGGCGTAGGCAAACTCACCTGAAAACGGACATCGGCTGGAATCTTGCCACCTGCCTGAATTTCGGCGAATGCTTCAAAAGACGCAATGGCTTGTTTGGCGTACTCTGTCTCAAGTTTGATCTCTGCCTGATCAATGCCCGTCTTTACTTTCAGAAATCGAAAGTCGGAAGCATCGACCGCGGCTCCGTCTGAAGCTGTCTCGTGTGTTGGCGCGGCCTTGCTGCGATCCGGTTCGAGCGCCGGGTTCAACTTGAGCAATGGCAACTGCCACGCTATCCAGTTACTTCGCTCACCGGTTTCACCGTCGGGTATTCGGCTTATGCACCCATTGAGAATCTCGCCGACCATCTCGAAAACCGATGCTGCATCGACAAGCGGAACGCTACCGACGAGATGTACTGGATAGAATGACTGCGACAATTTCGGCTTCCTCTGCTACGAGTGTTTTCCAACTTCCCAACCACCTGAGGACAAGACGTTCTCACCAAGCTCCTTGGGCGTATCTTCCAGTTGAGTACCCATGCTGTCATTCCACCGATTGAGGAACCCCATCAGGCTGACTTCCGCGAGTAGTTCAACAATTGCGTCGTCAGAATAGTATTTCTTCAACTCTGCCGAGATAGCCTCATCAACGGCATTGGGGATACTGGCAGCTGCTAACGCAAAATCCAGTGCGGCTCGTTCCGCATCGGAAAACAGTGGACTTGTTTTGTATTCCCATACCGCCTCGAGTTTTTCCGCATCCGCGCCAAATCGATTCGAGCCCAGCGCCAGGTGAGCCTGACAATAACGGCACCCCGACGCCACACTTGCGACCAAACCAACTAATCGCTTGAGTTGATTGTCAATATGAACGGTTTCTGTGACTGCAACATTCAGCGCAATGAATGCTTTCGCAATCTCGGGCCGCCGCTGCATCGTAAGAATACTGTTGGGCGTAAATCCCAGCGGCCCTTGGAAAAACTCAGAGAGTTTCCTGACATCTTCATCCGCATCAGGAGACAGCGGTTCGACCAGCGGCATTCGAGTCCTCTTACGGGGAATATTGAGTTTCTATTAGTACGCGCAAATCACCTTAGATGATTATTAGATTGATAGTTGAGATTCTGAAAATGGCTTTATCTTGGCGATAAGAACCTACAGCGACCAGCCCACGCGTAGACCCTCCAGTACGGCCTCCTCAGCGCTGCGCGCACCGAGACAATCGCCAACTGCGATCGCGGCAATGCCGCTTTGGAGCAGCGTGTCCAAAAGCCGGGAATCAGGTTCATGCCCCTGCGCCAATACCAGTGTTTGGACGTCATCCATGATCACAGGGTCGTTGTTGGCCGCGTGCAGAAAATAGACCGAGTCTTCATCGCAGCCGAACAACCGCATATTTGGAACGATTTCCACACCCAGTCTATGCAGCCGCGCAACGGCGATATCACGCGAATAGAACGGCAGCAGTTCGCCGGCGTGCAGTCCATTGACGGCAAGTCGAACGCGATGGCCGGCAGTTGCCAGTATCTCGGCCAGGCCGATCCCTACCCAGTCGCATCGCCAGTCGGCGATAACGGTCGACTGCCCAACAGCGGCGCTATTCTGGAGCACCTGCCAAGCGTCCAACACGTGCGCCTTTTCATCAATTTCGAGGTCTGGCGGCACTCGCGGCTTCGCGCCCGTCGCGATAACAACGGCGTCTGCACAAGCGGTCTCGATCATGTCAGCATCAACTCGAGTGTTTGCTTTGACGACGACACCCGCGAGCTCAAGTTCACGTGTGAAGTTCGTAATGAGGCCGCCAAACTCTGAGCGGCCCGGAAGAAGCTGCGCGAGTTGAGCCTGGCCGCCGAGTCGTGGTCCAGCCTCATACAGCGTGACATGATGACCTCGCCTGGCAGCAGTAATTGCTGCCTTCATCCCGCCCGGGCCACCTCCGACAACGATCACGTTCTTCTTTTCTGTGGTCAGCTCGTAGTTGCCATAGGTCAGTTCTCGACCGGTCTCAGGATGTTGGATACACGAAATCGGGTAGCCCTTGTGAAAGTGGCCGATACAAGCTTGATTGCACGCGATACACGCCCGAATATCGTCGCTACGCTCGTCCATCGCTTTGACCGGCATTTGTGGGTCGCAAATGAGTGCACGTGTCATTCCACACATGTCGGCCTGGGCTGAGCTTAGTATTGTCTCTGCTTCTTGCGGTTGATTGATTCGACCGGTCACAATGACCGGAATTGACACCCGAGCTTTCGCCATTGCGGCAAACGGGGCAACATAGGCATTCTCGATCTGCATAGGCGGCACAATGTGAATTGCGCCAGCTAGCGAAGCAGAAGTCCCCGCCACTACGCTGACGTAATCAAGCCGAGTCTGCAGAGCCTCGATACATTGCAGGGAATCCGCCTCCGTCAGCCCTGTATGATCTTTCTCATCTCCGGAGATACGCAATCCGACAACGAAGTCATCCCCAACTGCCGTACGAACCGCGCTAAGCACTTCGTAAAAAATTCGCAGACGGTTTTCGAAAGGTCCACCGTACTCGTCAGTTCGCCGATTTATGTTTGAATTCAGAAACTGCGAGAGCAAATAGCCATGGCTCGCAACGATTTCAACACCGTCAACGCCGGCCTGTTTCATGAATTTTGCGGCATTTCCGTAGCCGTTCACTACTTCCGCAATGACACCTGTAGGCATCTCCCGAGGAATAACGTGAAACCTGTCGCTCGGCGTGCTCGACGACGAGTATGCGACAGGAACAGAGCCATCGTCGGACTCCATGATCTCACGGCCAGGATGGAAGAGTTGCACGAACAACTTGCAATCGTATTGTTGTACTGTCGTCGCAAGACGACGAAAGCCGGGGATACAATTCTTGTCAGTCGCCATGAGCACGTGAGCAGAGTATCGAGCCGACTCGTGCACACCGGCTACTTGCGAAACAATGAGCCCGACACCACCCTTCGCTCGTGCTTCGTGATACGCGATAAGCGCATCATTCACAGTGCCGTCCGTTGGCAGCGTAGTATCGTGTCCCGTTGAAACTACGCGGTTCTTAACTCGAGTGGCGCCAATGTCAATTGGCGAAAAGAGTGTCGGAAACATCATGACAATCTCCTTTCATGGTCGGCCTGACGATAGTCCGCCAAGTGCCTGCCGCATCACCTGGTCAAATCGAAACCAGACCATTTCGGTCCATTCTTCGTTGCGCGGATAAAAATACCAAAGGAGCTTCTCACGAACCCGCGACGCGATGTCGCCGTCATCCATGCCGTGTTGCCATATGAAGTGCTCGTCACGAAAGGTAGGGAGCACTCGCTCTTCCGCGTAGGTACCAAATTCAAGCGCAATTGCGGTCAGGTTTCCGGAGACCAGGGATTCCGCACATTGGATCAACGTTCCGGAAATTTGGGCGACCTCCTCTTCGTCGTCACCACTCGGTTTATCCAGTGGCGCCATCAATGATTCGCCAAACCACCTTCTGGCGCGTGCCAGTGCCGCGCTGTCCGTCGTGTGAAAGCTTATCGGTGTCCCGTAGTGATACGGCCCAAGAGCCGTATGCAGGTCGATAAGACAGACGTCAACTTTATCTGCCGTGATATCGACGAGAATCCGTTCAGCCTGTCGCCTGGACCAACAAGATTTTTGCCCCCCGTACATCAGACCGTCAGGGTGACTGTACTGGCCGGAGTAGACAGCCAGGTTATAGGTGTGTTCGCCTCTCTCCTGCGAGTATTGCTTCAACGCCGCATCAGCCGCGTCTCGCTGCGGCCCTGTAAGCGCTGGCGGACACAGAGCATCATGGACCTCGGCGTAAGCGGCGTTCTGAGGCAACGCACAAGACCAGTCCATGAAATTTCGGTTCAGATCCACATTGTCTTCAGTACAGCGCCGTAGGTGCGCCATGCCCCAGGGATTCATTGCATGAAGCATTACAATTGCGGTGTCCTCGGGTAGGCGCAGGTTGCCGGCGTTGCTGAGAAAGCCCAGCTGACACCCCGAGCCGGCATACCCCTCCAGACCGTGCGTTCCTGATAACACGACCAGCAATTTGCTGGCATCGCGGCGACCCAACCAGCAGAGATCTACGGCCAGCGACTCCCCTTCGGGTCCAGACAACTCATGGCAATACTCGGTCAGTTCCGCACCAACAGTACCCGCGGCCTCAAGGAATTTTGATCGAGCATCCTTGTAACTTTTCGAAAAGTACTGGATCGGGTGAGTCATGAATCAACCAAACGCAAAACTGACAGACTTCCTGATTGCGTAAGACTGTAGGCCGGCAATTCCGGTTTCTGCGCCGAATCCCGATGATTTCATTGGCTCCCCTATTCCGGCGAATCCAGAACCTTCAACCTCGGTGAGCGAACCACGAATCGATACGTCACCTGCGCGTATATCCCGCCCCATACGGTGCGCGGTGCGGAGGTCGGTTGTCCAGACAGATGCTGAAAGGCCTGTCTCGGTAGCGTTTGACAAAGCAATTGCCTCTTCAATCGTATCGAATGGCTGTACTGTCATCACGGGGCCAAATATTTCTTCACGCACCGCTTTTGTGTCAGCTGTAACGTCAAACAACACGGTCGGCGGCACGAAAAGCCCATTCTCTGGCAGAGTCAGGTCTTCCGCCGTGACCGCTTCTGAACCGCTCGATACGGCATCGGCGATTAGCATGTTGACGCGCTCGTACTGGGCGGCGGTGCCAATAGGCCCAAAGGCCGTATCGGCAAGCAGAGGATCATCGGGCTGGTAAGCACCGATTGCCGAGACAAGGTGCGGACGCAAGTTCCCCAATAGTTTTTCCTGCACCAACAGTCGAGATTTCGCGACACAAACCTGGCCCGAATTCCACATGACGTCAGCGACCAGCGCAGCGGCTAACTGGTCGAGGTCGAATTCCCGCGCATCTTCGAAAACGACCTGTGGCGACTTGCCGCCACACTCAAGTAACAATCGCTTTACTCCGCTCACGCTCGCCGACGCCATGATAGAGCGACCTGTGGCTGTCGACCCGGTAAACGCAACCATAGCGACGTCGCGATGTTCGGCCAGCAGACGTCCGACCTCGCCTTCACCGGTTACGACATTGAGAACGCCATCCGGAATTCCTGCTTCTAACCCAATTTCTGCTAACTTCAACGCAGAAAGGCTGGCAGCCTCAGACGGCTTAATAACGCAGCTGTTTCCAGCCGCAAGTGCTGGTGCGATTTTGCACATGGCGTTTACGGACGGGAAATTCCACGGTGTAATAGCCGCAATCACGCCACATGGCGCCCACGTTTGCAGCACATGGCTCGCGCTACAGGACGGTGCGACAGTTCCATAAACCTTGTCGATAGATTCGGCGTGATAACGCAAGATTCCTGCTGTCAGAAAACGCGCGTCGTCTATTGCCTGAGAGATCGGGCGACCCATCTCAACACTGTCCATCAACCCCAGCGTCTCCGCGGCTGCCTCAACCTGATCAGCAAATTCAAGCAGTATCGACTTGCGCATCATAGGCGACAAATTTGACCAGCGCCCGTCCGAGAATGCTTGATCGGCGTTTCTCACTGCCACATTGACATCATCGGGCCCGCAATTCGCATAACGAATATGTGAACTTTTAGGCGCAAGATTACATCCTTCGAACCAGCTGTCTGATTTTGGATCTCGAGCCTCTCCATTGATAAATGGAACCGCTTTTTTCGGCAGCGAGTCGAAATTCAACTGATTGTCGTTAGACTTGCTCATTGGCGTGCTCGCTTGCTGCATCAGAGTGCGAGAGAATCATGTCAGCGGCTTTTTCCGCAATCATGACAACCGGTGCATTGGTATTTCCGGTGGTAACAGTAGGCATCACGGACGCATCAACCACTCTCAAGCCCGCGATGCCGTTAACGCGGAGGCGAGAGTCGGTGACCGACTGGGGGTCGGACCCCATTGCGCAAGTTCCAGCAGCGTGATACCCCATCGCTATGTTTTGCCGTAGGAACTCCTCAAAACTGTCACGCGATTTCACACCCTCCCCCGGCATGAACTCGTCTGTCACATAAGGCGCCAAACCCGCTTGTGCAAAGACCCGGCGAACTTCCTCGCACCCATCGATCAACGCTTCGATATCTTTGCTGTCAGAAAGAAGTTGATGAGAAATAACCGGCGGTGCAGAAAAATCTGCGGCACCCAGGGTGACTCGCCCGCGAACACGGGTGTTCATCAGGCAGACGCCTACCATTACGGCAGATTTGTCGTAGAGTCCCCATTCCGCCTGCGTATCGCTCTCGGATGCGCCATAGCAAAACGGAGTGAAAATCGCCTGTATATTTGGCCGGTCCAGCGCATCGTCAGTTTTAAAGAAGATCTGTGCATGCCCAGCTGGGGTGGTGATCGCACCTCGTCGGAATAACAGCCAATTGAGGCCGTGCTTTAACATTCCGGCAAGGTTGAGCTCGGTATTCAAAGTCGACTGAGAAACGTGCCAGGCCATAGGTGCGACGGGATGTTCCTGCAGATTGCGCCCTACTCGCGGCGACGTGGCGACAACCGGAATTCTATGTTCCTCAAGTACCTCTTTCGGGCCAATACCGGACAACATCAGAATTTTTGGCGATGCAATCGCACCGGCACACAGGATTACCTCGCCGTTACAGCGGACGGTATGGCTTTCACCTCCCCGACTGTATTTCGCGCCAACCGCACGATGGCCGTTGGTCAGTATCCGCTCAACATGTGCTTCTGTTACGACCTTGAGATTCGGGCGTCGTCGAGCAGGTTTGAGATAAGCTTTCGCGGTGCTTTGTCGCCACCCACGACGCTGATTCACCTGCATTCTGCTGACGCCAGACTGTCGCTCGCCATTGTAATCCCGGTTGAGAACATGACCGGCCTGCTGCGCCGCCATGGTAAACGCATCCGTCAGTGGATGATCGACACGCACGTATGAAACCGAATGCGGCCCGTCATCGCCTCGGTAATAGTCAGCACCTCCTTCGAAGCATTCAGCACGTTTGAAATAGGGAAGCACTGATTGATAGCCCCAGTCCCTGGCTCCCAATTCTTGCCACTCATCAAAATCACGTGGGTTACCGCGGACGTGGATCATGCCATTGATCGAAGACCCACCACCAAGCGCCTTACCTGCCGGCCAGTATTCAACGGCATCTGCTCGCGAAGCATCCGGCTCGGCCTCGTAACTCCAATTGAGGCGTTCGTCACTGGCTGCTTTCGCAATGCCCGCCGGAACGTGGATATAGGGTGATCTGTCAGGAATTCCCGCATCGAGCAGCAACACCTTGTGACGGCTATCCGCACTGAGGCGATTTGCGAGAACACAACCGGCCGTGCCGCCACCCACGATGATATAGTCCCACTCTACCGACATAAAAGGAATTCCATGAAGTCTTCGCGTGACGCGTTATTTCGCACACTCACTATACGATGCGTTGCGTGACCGCAATTATGCCAATGGTCGTCATTTTCTTTGAATTTAGCAATCGTTGCTATCGTCTCACTTTAGTCAGTCATCATGGACCATTACCCCGAATTCAAAACATTTGAAGTTGCCAGTGAACCACCTCCTGGTCTTCCTGGTGCAACCCGGCTTATAGCGAAACCTACGATTGCAAAAGGCTCGGCCGATTTTGTGCCGTTGAAGGACTACCTGTCCGTCGCAATCTGTAACTTCGAGAATCTGACAAACTGGGAAGACAGTGCGGCTGGTTCCGATCAGCTCAAGCTTCATTTTCGCTTGAGTGGCAGCGCTTCTTATTCGTTAACGGACCATGATGATTTTGAGGTTCACAAACTGACGGCCGCCGCGCTATTCCAGCCGCACGATGTCATCAAAAAGGAAGTTTATTTCGCTGACAACCGGGAAAAGTCTGTCACAGTTTTTTGCCGAATAGCCGATTACCTTGCTAGCAATAACATTCCGCACTCCGCCATTCCTGATTCAATGGCGTTTCTGCTAACAAACGACACTCCCGATTTTTTCTATGTGGATTTTGCAATGAATGCGGAAATCCATCAGGCGACTGAGGCCTTAGTATCGATGAACGTGGAGGGCGAGCTGAGAGCGCTATTTGTTGAGGCCAAAACCAACGAGTTAATCTGTCTGTTTCTGCAAGCGCTCAAATCGTTGGAAGATGCCAGTTCCACGGCGGTTCGTTTGTCCAAACAAGATCTGGCAAACCTGCACAGTGCAAGGTCAATTCTCGATACTCAGTACGCGGATGCACCAACCATCATCCAACTTGCGAGAAAAGTCGGCGTCAACAAACTGAAGCTGACCCGCGGATTCAAGTACATCTTCGGCTTAACAGTCTATGACTATCTTTTGTCGGTAAGAATGGCACGGGCACGAACATTGCTGCTCGAAACCGAGCTGAGCATTACACAGATCGCACTCGAGGTTGGATACGAATACGCGGGAAACTTTACTACGGCATTTAAGCGTTACTTTGGCGTACCGCCCAACGTGATGCGCAAAGGCAAATAGATAGCGCCGAAAGCGTGTCTGCCAGCATCCATTAAAAACGATGCCGTACTTGCACCCCAATTGTCCGTGGTCGTATCAGGTAGCGCTGAAAGCCAAACAGGTTCGTTGGACTCGTCTCTGCTGTCACGCCACGTTCGTCGAAAACGTTCTTAGCGAAGAGCTCAAAGTCAGTGGACTCATTAAGCGTCAGTACATAATGACCATTGACCGTCGAGTAGTCGCCGACACTTGTAATTGATTCGCCCGGCGTCGTGACCTCTACGAGCCCCGGATAGTCACTAATATAATTGAAATCAAGGCCAATTGATCCGCTAAGCGCATCGGTCAGTTGGTGCCCGTATTCCAGCCCTGCATACACGTTCCATTCGGGTGTTCCCGGAGTACGTTGGCCAGCAGAAATTATCGCAAGCCCCAGCGAATTGCTGATCGTATCCTTGAACTTCGCATCGGTGAAGGATGCGGAGAAATTGACCCGCAGCCCGTCTGTAATGGCGGCGGATAATTCAAGTTCCGCGCCCTTGCTTTCCGCGTCGCCGGCGTTTGCGGACAGGAAGAATCCACATTCGAGTTGAATCGGCACCTGAATGTCGCGCCAATCTGCAACGTACGCGGCGACGTTCAATTGAACCCTGCCGTCAGCCAACGTCGACTTACTGCCGATTTCGTAATTCCAAACCGTATCGGGCTCGGTCAAGTTCTGCGACAGGTTGCCAAGTGCTGCTAACTCGGGAGCGCAAAGAGCATTGTCGGCAAGAGCATTTACAACCGGCGATCTGAAACCTTTCGCAGCCCTGGCATAGATATTGTGGTTCTCCGAGGCGAAGAATTGTAGCTGCAGGTGCGGATTAACGTCATCTGACGATTCCCGACCGGCTGTCTCAATAGCCGGTACCGCACCAAACGTCACGAGCGGCCCATCCGAGAACTGGTTGAATTCAACCGTACTATCAAACCAGCGCAGTCCCGCGCCAACCGTGACTCGATCGCTCAGTGCGTAGGTAAGTTCACCGAAAACTGCGACCTGCTCCTCGGAAAAATCGCTGCGGACGTCGGCCAATGTGTCGTCTACGGCTATGCCGACAAAAGGATTGGCGAAAAACGGTGCGCCGGATTCATCGGTTCCCACCTGGACCATATTACGGCTCAAGTCTGAGTAGAACGCACCTATGAGCCACTGTAGCGCCCCTTCGCCCGTTGAATTCAGCCGCACTTCCTGAACGAATAATTCGTAGTCTTCCTGGTCCGCCAACCGCCACGGATAGCGGATCCCCGGTAGCCCGAAGAAGGCTCCAATTAGGGACGAGCCAGCTGTTGTAATGTCCCGATTGTTGACCGTCGTTCGGTCCATGAAACCGGTCGACGATATTAGCGATGCCCCATCGAATTCGTAATCGATCAGCAGATTACTCAGATTGAATTCGTCGCTGAGCTTCTCGTCGGATATAACGCGAGAATGTTCATACGTTCCAATGTTGGGGTCGGTGAGCGGTTCGCCGTCAAGCGTTGAATCCTGCCAAGAATGCGAAAACGTAAGGCTTAGCCTGTCACTGGCCTCCACCAACAAGGATGCACGAACACCGTTCGTCACTTCTTCGTTGATGTCTTCGACAACGCGACCCTCGACGGGCGGAACGACAAAAACGTCCGGAACGCCGAAGAGAGCACCAATATCGAAGGCGTCTGCCGCGGGAACAACATTGTCGATGTAGCCAGGCGTCGTATAGGTGTAAGCGGCGACTCTCAAAGCTGCTTTGTCGGTAACGATAGGCAGATTGAGCGCCCCGGTTGCGCTAAGTCCCGTATCGTCACTGTGTGCGACGCTGCTGGCGCTCGCAGAGACGCTGCCCTCAATTTCTTGCAGGTTCGGCGAATTTGGGATCAGCCTTACCGCACCGCCGAGTGCATTCGCACCGAACAACGTGCCTTGCGGTCCCTTTAGCACCTCAACACGTTCCATGTCGACCAGTCGTGGGTTGGGATTACCGTTCAAGACCTGCCCAGTCACAGTCATCGGTACCTCGCCAAGGTAAACAGCTACAGTAGGCGGTGTCGCGTATTCTGATGTGCTAATTCCACGAATGCGTATCTGATTTCTGCCAGGAGCCAGGTTGATTAGCTGAACGCTTGGCATACTGTTCAGGTAATCGCTAAACTCCGTTAGCCCTCGCGACTCTATGTCATCGGCGCTCAGAGCTGACACAGCAAGTGGGACGTCTTGCAAGGATACCGATCGACGAGTAGCCGTTACGACAATTTCTTCGAGACGCAAGCCATCGGACTCCTGACCGTAGGCAAACGATGCTGGTGCCAGTGCAGAGGCCAATACTACGGCACTCAACAGCGGCCGCAGGCAAGGGCGCGAACTCCCCATTGAATCGCTTTTCTGTAACATCATTACTCCCAAATGGACGATCAGTCCACGTAGAACATGACTTCAATATGACACCTTAAAGCTAACCAATTACCGCGATCTAGAATTATTCAATCGCCAACAAGGCTATTGATATCGGTTATATTGATACGCGATGGTGCCAATTGAATAAGCATTCGTTCCAATCACACGCGCGCCGACCTGTCCGAGCGGTAATCTTCCGAGTCGAGTTTCGATTCTGAGTCGTTCTATGGAAAAGCAACCGCCCGCAACAGGTGCGACAACGATTAGCTCAAGCAGGGCTATTGCAGCGACCATGTTCATGGCGGTCGTTGCATCGTCCTTTTTACTGTTTCTACCGGTACTGGTCGGTGGGCTGTCAGGATTTGGCCTCACAAGCAGTCAAATATCGGTGATCGCAGCAGCGGACCTCGGCGGAATTTCACTGTGTTCCCTTGCAGCAGCATACTGGATAAATCGGGTCAGTTGGCAACACGCCGCACTGGTTGGGTTGTTGCTGATTATCGCTGGCAATGTCGCCTGTTATTGGGTCCAGGATTTTTCCGGCCTTGCGATGTTGCGATTCGCAGTCGGCATTGGCGAGGGTGTCCTTATGCCCATCAATCTGGCTTGCCTGGCCCGCACGAAGGTCCCCGACCGGAATTTTGGGATATTTATCGTTTTACAAACGATTCACGCGATGATTGGGTTGGCTCTGATACCGTATCTCGTTGCTTTTTCCGGAGTCGGTGCGACATTCATTCTGATGGCCGGACTCGCGCTGGTTGTTTTACCTATGCTGCGCTGGCTACCAGACAGCCTCGCGAATTCGAAAAACGACACTGACATCGAGCAAACCACTACGGCTTTAAGGCTGAATGGCAAGGCGCTATTAACGCTGGGAGCAATCTTTTTCTTCTTTGCTGTTCAATCCGGAATCTGGACGTACATCGAGCGCATTGGTGATGCGGCCGGTATTTCGGCCGAAACGATCGGTACCGCCCTTGCTGCCGGGGCGTTCGCCGGACTGATTGGTGCGCTGACTGCCGCGGGGATCGCGAGCAAATTTGGGCGCGCGATACCTCTCACTTTGACCGCCGTGCTTCAGGCGGTCGCGATCGTACTGATGCGAGATCATCCACAAATTGCCGCTTTTTTTCTCGCTTCGGCCCTGTTTCAGTTTTTTTGGAATTTCGGCATCCCTTACCAGATGGGAGTCATGTCGCGCGCGGATCCCGCTGGTCGTTACGTGGTGTTGGTGACAGCCGTTACCGGAATCGGATTTACGGTTGGGCCACTCCTTGGTGCAGCACTGATGGAGCAAGGTGGCACAAACGTATTTCTTTATACAGAGGCACTGCTTTGCGCCGTTAGCCTGGCGTTGATATTGCCGGTTGCTCTGTCGTTGAAAAGAGACTAGTTAGTGATAGATACAAGCTCATTTTCAACGTGCTATGGGGACGCACGAAAAAAATTCCTGGATTCGGTTGAGCGTCTTCAACTGTCCGTTCACTCCATAGAACATGAACTGCGCGGCCCGAACGATGAGGTATTGGCGGTTGACGTTGCTCATCTTGGCAATTTGGAAGCAACACGACTGATTACCGTGATTTCGGGAACTCACGGTGTGGAGGGACTGGCCGGATCCGCGTGCCAAGTTGATTGGCTGTCGCGATTTCATCGAACGGTCCTGCCAAACGATATTGCTGTTCTTCTGGTTCACGCAGTCAATCCATATGGCGTTGCGTGGCGCAGGAGGGTCAACGAAGACAACGTGGATCTAAATCGCAATTTCCTAAGTCATGTCGGAACTGCCATTCACAATCCACACTACTCCAAATTACACGACATCATCATCCCCGATGCGTACGACGGAGAAGAGCGTATTGCGTCCGACGCAAGGCTTGCGGAGATTCGAAACGAGCTTGGGGAAGATGTATTTCAGATAGCTACACTCGGTCAGTCCAGCCACCCGGATGGCTTTTACTACTCAGGAGACAGGCCAGTTTGGTCGAACGTTGTATTGCAAGAGCTTATGGATACCTATGCGGCAAGGCGAGAAGTCGTTTCAGTCATTGACATTCACACTGGTCTTGGACCCTACGGTTACGGCCTTGTGGGCATTGCAAACGACCCTGGCAGCACTGAACTGGAGTTGGCTCGGGATTGGTACGGGGAAGCAATGACGACGTTTAGCGAAGTCGGCCAACTAATAGGCTACCCTGACTATTCCGCATATACCGACGCAATGCTTATCAGTGGAATACGGAGGATGCTCACTGGCGTGAATGTAATATCCGGCGGAATTGAGTTTGGAACGTACGGACCCGAGACAATACAAGCTGCTGAGCGGTCAGATGCGTGGTTATATACTCATGGTAGTAACGCTAGCGCAGAGACAAAGGAAACAGTCCGACGTGAACTTCTTGACGTATACCTGCCGCCGAGAACTGACTGGCAAGAAATGGTCCTGGTGCGCGCCGCTCAGGTAATGCGTCAGACCATCGATGGAATGGCGAACCTATAATTACAATGGGACCAATACTCCAGGATGTTGCCCGACAGTTAGGGGTCAACTTTCAGGCAGAAGTTAGGATTCAGACTAACTTCCAACGATAATCGCCCTTATCGATACCATAGTAAGGGGTGATGGCTCGATAGATGCAGTATAGTGCTACGTTGTTTCTCGAAATGACTAGCTATAGCAGTACCCGGGAAGAATCTGGGCGCCGACTATGTTGATGTCGACATGGGCTCTGCAGCCGATGTCGTTGGGATCGAAGGGCCTCAATGAGGATCTTCTGCATGCGTTCTAAGGTGGTCAACATCATGAGCCGTTTCTTTGGCCAATTTTGTCATCTTCGCCAGATTGACCTGATCGTCGTCGATAATCAGTGTGACTGCGTTACGGTTTGCGTTCAGTTTTAGAAGGTACATCGCGGGTTGGTAGCTCGTGTCGATCAATTGGTCAAGATCGGCCGGTCCGTGCAGATACAAAGGCTCGCGCGCATACGCGATTCGGCGCTCCAGACGCGAGACCAACAGTGCATAGTGTCTCACCAAAGCATCGATCGTCATTCGACTGGATAAACGAGCGACGACATTAGGGTTTCGCACTCCTGACCATGCGCGCTCTGTCTTCACAAGAAATCTCTCGGCAATTGAAATCCATTCGCGAATTAGCCAACAGCACTCGATAGCCTGATTGCTTGGCGGACGTCCGACTATCGGATCATACTCGAGCACCCCCTGAGACATTGCCTCTTTTCGCTGGTAAGGAATCCAGTTCAACAGCACTCAATCAGCAAGGAAGCCACTGAGAAATCCGTTGGTATGGAGCTGTTCGCCCCCGTCTAGGCAGAGCGCTGATCTCGTTAACGAGCCTGACGATAACAAAAGACTAAAATAAGCGCATTAAGGTCGTGCAAAGTGCCAAAACCGAAAATTCAAGGATTCAGGCGCTGAGCAGGAAGGTTTCCATCGGGCCTTTGCCTTTGATTTCCATGATCCCCCGGCTCTCTATGGCAAATCGATCTTTAATGATGCTGGCAGTATCTGAACTCATATGAATTTTATTGGGAATACCGTGTGATTCCATTCGAGCGGCAGTATTGACCGCATCGCCCCACAGGTCGTAGATAAATTTGCGCTTCCCGATTACACCCGCAACCAGCGGGCCTGAATGGATACCGATTCTCATGGCCGGAATATGGCCCTCGACAGGATCCATCTCCTGAATATAGCGCACCATTCGTTGGCCCATTTCAGCAATCTTATAGGGGTGCTCCGGATCGAAATGGGGTACCCCGCAAGCAACCATATAGTTATCGCCGATGGTCTTGATCTTCTCCAAGCCCAACTCATCACTAAAGTCATCAAACTTGGTAAACACTTCATCCAGAAACGCTACCAGCCGCTCAGCGCCAAGGTCTTTTGAAAGTTGTGTAAAGCCCACGATATCGCCAAAGAGAATGCTGCAGGATTCGTGCGCATCAGCAATGACTTTCTCGTCGGCTAGTTTTCTATCGGCGATCGACTTGGGAAGAATATTTAGAAGTAGTTCCTCATTGCGGTTAAGAGCCGATTTTATCTCACCTGTGCGCGCTTCTATCAACGCCACCACTTCGTCAGACATCCTCGATACAGCAATGGACATCAGCTCAGCAGAAGCCTCCTCTGCTTTGTCGAAATCATCTGTATCGGTGAGGCTCTTCATGCGATCAATGTCTGCCTCTAGCAGCTTCTTGGCATCCCCGTGTAGCTGGCTGGAGAGCGAGGCCATTTTGTCCAAGACGACTTTGTCGCGCTGCTGTCTTTTTTGAGATTGGGTCGTTCTTATCAACTCCATCTCCAAAAGGTGCCCTCTATAAGTTTCGAGTGAGGTATTGAGTTGCCCTACCTCATCGCGCTCGGAATGAAGAAACCCAGGCCTTGGCATCACAACATCGAGCTCGCCGCGCGTCAGTGCAGACAAAACGCCAATGGCCTTACTAATGCCCCCGAAGGAATAACTCGTAAGCCAAGTTATTGCTCCCAAAATAACCAGAAATACAGCAGCAAAAAGTCCAAACGCGTATTTGTCAGCTGCCAACTGCGCCGAGACAGATTCACGCTTGTTACCCACAACAACCAATTTTGCGTCTTCAATCTTGGCAAAATCGCTTAGCGCGATTGCGACGTATGACACACCTAAGTCGCGGCTTAACTCTCCCCAGAAACCTCGCTCTTGCATAGAAATGAGATTCTCCGCCAGTAGCCCCGAAACCGGCTCTATGACGGGTCCCATCTCTCCTAACTCTGCGTAATCCTCAGCCTCAAAATAATCGTTCAAATCAACGGTGCTGTTATTCGAAGCCAAGACGGCCTTAACGGAAAAATCGTACTCGAAAATCTCAATCGCCTCGGCAAGATTTTTCCCAAGCAATACTGCTCCCACTTTCTTCTGTTCGTTATTCAAGTCGATGAGTAGGGTTTGATAAAACCCTGTAGCTAATTCTTCGGTCTCATCGCGAATGGTGCTCACGCTGCGAACGGCTCCCAGAGAAAATTCGTCCGCCCGCCCGGCCTTCAAACGGCCGGTTGAAGCTGATATAAAATCGGCGCGCGCATTTTCCGCGCAGGGATCCACCCCGTATCCCTCTTCCGCCGTCCCGCAATAAAGGCTGCGACCTTTTTCATCAAAGACCATCGCAAAGCTGAGCTCCCCCCAGCCGAAAGCCTCCTCGAAAAAAATGTCCAAGAAATCACCGATGGTTTCGCGCTCAACTTCCGAGGCCGCGTTGGCAGTCAAGTCAAATAATTCACCGTCAATATCGACTTCCTCTGCCCAGATAGCGGCTTTGGCGGGGTCACCTGACTGGGGGTGGAATAGCCCCAAAGAAGAACTGAAAGTGTCGTTGAGTACCGTGCGCCAAGCCTGACCATAAATGGTTGCACTGGATTCAATAGAAGCGGCTTCTTTTTGCTTGTCCTGATAGTCATAGAGGACAAAGAAAATGCCGCCGATCGCCAGATTGCCCAGCAGAGATAGCACAATAATTCTGATCTTAATCGACATTATCGCTTCATTTTTCCCGGCATCGGGGCCATTGCTTCATTCGGTTCTTCATCTCCTCTTGGGGTCGAAAACCAGCTTGATCGCCACCTCGTCAACATGCGTCGGCGCTCCCGCCAGAAGTGGTGGTTGGTACTGGTAGGACTTAACGTGCTTTAGTGCAGCCCGCTCGAATACGCCCGGCGGCTCACTGGCAACAACATAGGGATCCGTTACGTTGCCTTGTTGATCCACGCCAAACTTAACGATGACCTGACCCACATATTTGTAACGTTTCGCTTTTGGCGGATAGCGCAGGGGGCCAGCTCCTATCAAGTGGCATTGCACTTGCTCTACCCCTGCCTCAGTTTGCACCACCCCCTGATTAGTCGCGAGGATATCCTGCGAGTACGCAAGACTCGGCCAGACGAGAATCAACGCCATGAGCACCCAAGCTCGTTGAGCGCTTGATGAGAGTCCTCTCAGCATCTGAAGAATCCTAACCACAAATCTCATTAGGTCCAGTCTCGGTCAAAAACACGCGGCGCTATTAGTAGGTATATTTCAGCCTAGCGTATACGGTTCTTCCGAAAACATCATAGACATTTGGGAAAGTATTGGCCTCCCATGAATTCCAGCTCCATTGCGGGGGATCTTTATCAAAGAGGTTCTTGGCACCGATCATTATCTTAACGTGATCACCAATATCTGCGCTCGCGGACAACTCAAAGTAATCGTAGCTAGAAATATATTCTCGATAGTAGTCCGTGTCGTCATCGCCATCTTCAATATCCGACAGGTGCCTCCACGTCAGTTGAGTTGAAAACCAATCTTTTTTCCAGCCAGCTGTGGCACGGCTCTTCAATTTCATAACGGGCCGGCTACAGGCCTCCCCCCCTAGTGGGACATTCGCTTTACCGACACAATCAACATATTCAGAGGTGCCTGCCACTCCGTAAGATTTTTCTTCTATGTAGCTCGCTACATAATTGAGATCCAACATGCCGCCTAACAAGTTCATTTGATGGCTCAATGAAATGTCGAAACCCTCTACCTTATGCACGGCAAGGTTTCTCAAACCGGCATTGATTGACGACAATACCCCGTCCGCCCCTCGCTCAATGCCATCGCAATATACCGACGCTAAACTATCGTCTCCATAGGGCTCCCAGTTCTTATAGCCAAAACATCCGTAGAGCGGATTTTCATTAAGCTGGTCAATGTAATCCTCCACTTCTATGGAAAAATAATCCACGCTGACGGAAAAACCCTCAAATGCATAGGGAGTCCAAACGAAGCCGACAGTAAAAGTCTGTGCTGTCTCTGCATCGAGCTCTGTGCTGCCGCCGTAATAGACAGGTATCGGGGGTGCATTGCGGATATTCAGCGCGTCCGAGTAAAGGGCGCTTTCGGGCACGCCCTGCGCCATACACTGCTCAGGAGTACCAACAATCCAGCCTCCGCCGAGATAATCTATTTGGTTATACAAAATGGCGTCCGCCGAACAAGGGTCGGCGTCCCACTGCGGAGAAAGGCTATTCTCTCCAAAATCACCATACATCTCTTCGATACTTGGGGCCCGCATAGATTCATTAAAGCTGGTTCTTAACTGCAAGTCGTCGGTGACATACCAGGACAGAGCCGCCTTATAGGAGCTGGTGCCCCCTATGGTGCTGTGCTCCGTGAACCTTCCCGCAAGCTCAAGCTCCATAAAGGAAATACCCGGGAGTCCCTCAAGCAGCGGGATAAGGACCTCGAAGAACACTGACGTTCTGTCGATACTCACCTCATCCAACGGCGCATTATCTCCCCAGGAATAAAGCTGCACTTCGCCGTTGGCAACACGCTCGTCGGTGTCGTACGAACTGGTTCTCTCAAGATATTCAACGCCCAGAGCAACACCGATGGGGCCAACGTCTCCCGGCATGCTAAAGAAGTCTCCGGTATTACCTGCAAGCACAAAGTTGGCGACCGATAGCTCTGATTTATTTTTTCGGTATACGTCAGTGCTGATAAAGTCCAATGCCTCTTGGGAGGAGCGACCAAAACCAAAAACACTGTAGGGCGCACAGCCATTACTCGGATCCCAGCAAGAGCTGCCGGTGGGATCAAAAGGGTTCACCATAATCGCCTGTTCAAAATTAGCGACTACGACTCCAGGCCCAATTTCTGCATCATAGTCAACTGAGCCGTGGCTAATCCGACCTTCAAGTCCCCAGCTGTCATTGATGTCCAGAGTAAATCCCAGATTAACCTGCAACATTTCATTCTCAATCCGCCATTGGGTCTCACCAAGATCCAAAAACCACCTGCCAATACCTACCGGGCCCACATTCGCTATCCCATCGCCGTCAAAGTCTTGTCCAAAATACTGAGGGCCGGGCATCGTACCTATCGTCACTTGATCCTGAGGCGACAAGAACGGGTTGCCCTGAATAGGCATAAAAAACATGTCGAATATCGCGGGAGGTGGCATTGGTCGCGTCGACTCAACATTGGAGGCATGAATCTGACCAAATATCTCAAACGAGTCGCCTGACCACTTCATCTTGGAAAACAGGATCTCTCTGTCCTGTGGTACCTGCAGGTCAAAGTGATTCGGGGTGACAAAGCCATACGTTTGTGGATCCCAGGGCTGGAGCTCTCCTTCAGCATTGAAGTGCCCGTACCAGTTTACAAACGGATCCGCGATGGCAGTGTTGACAGAGCCAAAGTTATACCAAGGCTCGTAACCGATGGGCGTCCCGTTCGCATCGTAAACATCGTTATTCCAAAAGCGTGCAAATTCTCGATCGGGATACCTGACTTCTTTCCGTTCAGTGTAGTCGCCATGAATCATAAAATGGCCGCGCCCATCGCCGAACTCGAAGCCGAAGGTGGCGCCTATATTCCCTATCTCTGCGTCGTCGAATTCAGTGGTTTGCTCACCCGCTGCGGTCAGCTCAAATCCCAAAAAGTGTTCTTTTGTAATGATATTGATTACGCCCGCCATAGCGTCTGAACCGTAGGTGGTTGATGCACCACCAGTAAGGATTTCTACTCGCTCAACTAGGCCGGGCGGGATCAGGTTCAAGTCAACAGTGCCACCATCAGCAAAGGTCGGCACGAGCCGGTTTCCATCCAATAGCGTAAGCGTTCTATTGGTACCCAGCCCGCGCAAATCCGCGGTTGCCCAACCAAGACCAAATGTACTCGTTCTGTCGGCGCCCGTCAGAATCTGAGGCATAGTGTTGAGAAGCTGTTCAATGTTGATCGCGTTCGAAATTTCGAACTGATCAGAAGTGATCGTCGTGATCGGTGCGTTACTTTCGAAGTTCCCTTTTGGTAGCAGCGACCCAGTGATGTAAACCTCTTCAATTTCTGCTGCAGCACTCGGACCGCCAAGCTCCTCTACTGGGCTATCAGCGAGGGTGTCCGAGGTGATCATAGCCTCAGCTATCTCACTCTCACTGGGTTCGTCCTGCGCCTGCACTTGCTGCGACAACAAACCCAGCCAAGCAGTTGACGATAAAACGCAAGACAATAACGCCCAGTAACTGGTTGAGCACCTAAACCAATGCTTCTCCCTGACACTCATGCTCATGACTTTTCTCCCCCAAGATTAGCCCACAATGTACCGACAATAGCTTCCCCCCTTGTGACATGATCTCTCGGGCAATTCAAGCACTATCGGACGGAAAAGTGATGAAAGCGATCGGACCGTTGCAGAATTGCAGCGCGGTTCCACTTTACCGCAACGGCCCCGCCAGACCGAACATGACCAGCGATGTCTACCGGCTAACTATCTTGTCCAGCTGGTGGCTGACACCCCGTCGCACAGCACTGACCGGGCTGCTTTTGTCGATTAGGCGCACCGGAGGAGCCGGTTTCTGCGAGGCCACGATCGAGCAATCGCTCAACCAGCGCGCGACGCTCCTCAATAGGGTAGCGACGGAAAATCTCGCGCTTCATCGCTTGAGGCGAACCGCCGCCATGCAAACTGATGACCGAATACCAGCCACCCGTTGAAGACGCCGAAATATCGCCCAAAAAACGAGCGACTTGTGCACGCTGGTCATAGGGTATATCCGGCCGGCCCGCGAGCAGCGTCGCGAGATCCCCCGATGTCGCAGGATTGTGATCTTCATCGGGCCCCGGCAAAGCGACGATTAACCCCCCCGATACCTCGTGGGCGATACGGTGCATGTCATAGATCTGGGTTGCCAACAGCAACTTGCCCACGTTGGAAAAAACGGGCTCTGGCATCCACGAACCGCATGGGTCCTCAATGCCATAAACCGAAGCCGCGACCCCACAGGCAAAGAAGCCCTCCACCAACTTGATGAGCTCCGCCATGCTGTCACGCAGGTGCGGCACTGATTCCATATCGAGCCCATTGGTTTCTGTCATCAGCGCTCCGGCGCCAATGAGCAGGTCACCAAACCCGGCCCTCGCGCCGATACAGCTGTGCCGATGGTGATTAGCATAAGACGTCACCAGGTGCTCGGTGTACTCACTCTCGCCGGCAAAAAACACTTGATCCCAGGGCACAAACACCTGATCGAAATGACACACCGCCACGCTCTGTCCGTACTTGGCGCTGAACGCAGCGTCGGCCTCGCCCGGACGACCCGCAGGTCGCGAAATCAGCGTGAGCCCCTTGGCATCAATGGGCACCGCACAACACACGGCAAAGTCGGCATCTTCTTTACGCATGGTCCGGCAAGGCATGACCAGCAGCTCGTGCATATAGG
>Ga0255759_10000749_pt1 | contig 29142 bp, 13 predicted proteins | sample 101ome_20_FD_179959 | JGI IMG/M metagenome (GOLD analysis project Ga0255759, IMG submission 179959) | Coastal salt marsh microbial communities from the Groves Creek Marsh, Skidaway Island, Georgia - 101404AT metaG (version 2) | ecosystem: Environmental > Aquatic > Marine > Intertidal zone >...
AGAACTAAAAAAAAAAGAACTAAAAAAAAATAAGTTTGTAATACATCTTAAAAACAGTCCAATTAATGAAAAAAGTTCTAAAAGTGGAAATAAAAATCCGTGTCCAGAAGGACAAATAATTAGTCATAAAACTGGAAAATGTATAAAAAAAACAGCAGAACCAAAAAAGAAAATATTTACTCCTGAAGAAAATACATATTTTAAAGCAACTTATAAAAATAAAGAACCAACAGAAAAACAAATACATTATATTAAAACTGTAGTTGCATATAATAAAAGAATAGAAAGATTAGAAAAATTAGGAACAGAAAAAGCACTTAAACAAATAAAAAAAGAGGAAGAAGAACATAAAGCATTTTTAAAAAATTTATAAATTAATTAAACTATGATATAAAATAAATAATATCGATATTATTGCAAAAAATACAACATATCTAACAATATTATTTTTATTACTAAAATATTTTTTATATTCTAGATATAACTTATCATAAAATAATTCATATTTAACCGCATTTTCGTGAATAGAAAATATTAAACCCTTAGTATTAGTAATTTTAAATGTTAAAATTTTAAAAATACTTATTAATGTAGATATAGTCCATATTATACCCATTATAATATAATTAATTACATTTGAAAAAGAACTCCAAGTAAGTAAAATTAAATTATAAGATAAATATAAATATAGTATAGTTACTAATAATATGAAAAATACATTAATATAGACTAATATTTTACTGGATAAGGAATTATTAATTAAATTAATATCAATTATATCAATTAATTTTTTTTTCTTTATATTCTCATTGGAAATTATATCATCTAAATTTTTATATATATCAATATTATTTAATTTTGATACATCCTTATCAACTTCTGTATTATAAATATTTTCATTATTCATTTGATATAATTTAATTTTGGAAGAAGAAATTTCTTTTAATTCATCATAAGTAAAATTATTAAAAGAATTACTACTATCTAATGATTTTAATATTTGTGATTGTGTAATGTCTGGGAACTTTATTCTTGTATAATCATTATTTAAATTATCAAATAAATAATTATTATAAATATATAAATTTTTATAATTTTTATCTTTTGAACTAGGATATGAAAAACAATTTACACACGCTGATTGCAAAAGTAATAATAATTTATTAAATTCCCAAGAATTATAATTTTTTATATTATTTACTTCAGATAATTCGTCTAACCATAAATTATATTTTTTACTCATATCTTTGGGATTTGATAAAAAATTATTAAAATTATTAGAAATATTATACGCTTTTTCTATAATAAATTTATTAGTATATATATTATTTGGTTCTAAATTAATATTATCATATAAGTCTATTGGTGGTACAATATTTAAATGTGATATTGGTTCTGTAATAATATTATTTATACTTTTTTGTATTATAATTTTTAAGTCATTAAAAATATTATCAAATGTTTCATCATCATTTTTAATAATATCTAATAATTTAGTATTTAATTCTAATTTATAATCCTTATCATCACGATTATTATAGTTTTCAATTATATTATTTAAATAATTAAATTCAGAATAATATAAATCTTTTAAATCTTTTTTAGTAGAACCTAATAAAATTATTAAAGCGAGTGGCGTAAAGGGAAATGTATTTTTTATTAAACCATTATCATATAAATCTCTATTTATACATTTAGTTAATTTGCTAGTATCTGATGTAGCAGGCACAGAACCAAATAAACAAGGCATAAAACATTTTGTTTCACCATTTTCAAACTCTGTCATATATTTATTACCATTATGATAATCGGGGATAGTAAACCAGTCATACCAATTTTCTGAACATATAATATCGTTATCATTATCAGATATAACTAAATTTTTTAATATATTATATGGTTTTGGTTTTAATAATGTATTTACATTACTAGTATTTTGGTCAAAACCTTCGGGAACTAAAGTTATATTACTATTTATTTCACATTTATTATTGCTATTTTTAGTTAACCATATATTTTTGTGATCAAGCGCACAATTATAATAATAATCATCATTTGATTTGTTACATAAAGAATATTTTTTTTTATCACTATTTTCATATAAATTAATATCATTTAAAACATCTTTTGATATAATATCGCCTTTAAAAATTTTCTTATTTTTATCATATAAATTATTTTTAGTAGCAATATTAATACTACATTTATAACCGTTATTCTCTTTTTTGCTAAGTGAAATACTTGGACTATTATTTGAATAGTTCGTTTGAGATTTAAATTCAGTCATACTCTATTATTATAATTTAATATAAATAAAATTAAAAACTATACATCTTTATTATAATTAAATTCTTTTGAAATACATTTTTTGTTATCTGTAGTACTTTCCATATACATACCTGTATCTTTATTATTTAAAAATTTACTATTACAATCTACTATAAATTCACCATTTTGTATATTATATTTCCAAGGAAATACAATTTTTTTAGTATCATTTAAAGATGAACTTTCTTTATCATTGACATTTTTATAATTTTTTATTTGTTCTGGTAATTTTCCAGCATCTGTATCACTATTATAATCTAAATAAGAAAATTCCCATTCTATATTTTTTGGTTTTAATATTGATATTGATTTATTTTTAACATCACTTCCAAAAAATTCTTCCTTTATTTCTTTATTTAAATATTTACTATCTATAACCGTTACATTATCTATTCTATGTAAAATATTACCACTTTCATTCATATAAACCGGGCGTTCAAATTTATATTTATCATTAATTGATGTACCGGTAAATGTATTTAAAATACCATTTGATGAACTTTTAATAGTATGTATTACACTAGAAGGAAGTTTTATTTTATTACTAATAAAATTATTAGTACATTTTATAGGATCAGAAAATATATCATACCAAGAACAATTTTTATATTCACCACCAATTGAATATCCATTACTATTATTTATTTTTTCATTATTATTAAAACTATAATTATTATTAGTATTAAATGAAAAATTAAAACTAGAACCAAATATCAAATAAATTATCAAAAATACAAATATAACAGCAGCAATAATACCAAAAATTAGTTTAAAAAATAATACTAATGGTTCTGAATTTATAAATTTAAAAAAAATATCAATTAATTTTAAAATTAAATCTTTAATTGTTTTTAAAAAAGCAGTTATATTTTCAATAGTAAATTTAGTCATTTCATAAGACTTATTATCAATAATATTATTCGTACTTATTTCCTCCCTTTTTTTTTCATTTCTAGTCATATTTAATAATTCTTGCTCTTTATTAACTACATAGGACTGTTGTTTTATTTTACTTTTTACATTATCAACCATATTTTCTAATTCTTTTAAATGCATATTATATGAATTGTCACTTTCTTTAAAATTATTATGAGATTGAAGTGGTAAAACTTGTAATTTATTTGGATATGATGGACTAGTTAATATTTCACCGCCTGTATTAACATTGTTTTCCTGTAAACTTTTAGCAGTTTCATTATAATTTTTAAAAAAAATATCACTGATTTTATCGGTTTCTAAACTACCGCCTTTTTTTTTTAAACTATATTTTTTTTTACTCATTACTATAATAAAATAAAATTATTCGTATAATATTATTATATACTAATATTATAATATAATAATAAATGTTAAAAAAAATATTATATTATATTTTAATAATTTTAATCATTTACTCTTTATGCTACTATATATTTTCGGATGAAATTATTATATTACAAGTAGAAAAAAATAAATTAAACATAGATAATTTACTTAGTAAAAAACCTATAGTAATATATGACAAAATAGATAAAGAATTTATTAATAATACTTTTAAATATAATTTAATTTACAAATACAATAGTGATAAAATATGGGAAAGAACAAAATATAAATACACTATATTATATGCTAAAAATAACACTAATATTTTTATAACAAATCCAGATAAAATAAAAGATAAAATACCTGATGAAAATGATACTATTATTGATATGAAATTAAACAAAAACCAAAGTATTATATTACCATTTAAATGGTATTATTCTTTAGAAAATAAAAATAATATAATTGAATATGGAATACACGATTATATAACTTATTTATTAAGTTTTATTTAACCTTTTTCTTAGAAATAGCAGTATTATTTGCATCAGCTAAATAATCATCTTCTATTATTTTTTTATGTTCATTCCATTTATTTTGTAAAATAACTAACTCATTTAACCAAATTTTCTCAATATTAGTTTGTTTTAATTTATCTAATTTATTTTTAAGGTCTTCAACCTCTTTTTCTAATATAATTTTTCTATCCAATGTTAATTGTGAAATAGGCATTTTAATTAAATAATTATAACCTTTTATTAATTCATTATCATCAATACTATTATCACTATCTTTATAAATTTTTGGATAATTTAATTCATTTAATTTTTCTGCAATAACATCTAATTTAATATTCATAATTTTAATTTTACCCGCAATAACATCTAAAATAAATCTTATTTTTGCAGATAATATATTGTATTCTTTTTGTAGATTTTTAACTTGATGATTTTTTCTTTCATAATATTTTAAAATACGCACTTTTGCCCATTCTTTAATTATATCACTTGTTCCTTTATACTTTTTAATTGCACCAGAACTACTATATAGATGCATATTATTAACACTTAAATTTTTAGATGATACTAGTTTAAAATTATTTTGAAATTTATCACTATTACCATAAAGTGTTCTAGAACCAGGCGTAAATTTTAATATAAATTTAACATTCTTAGCAGTATAATGACTTTCAAATGATTTTAAATTAAATTGATTATTTAATATTATACTTTCTAAAAACTCTTTATAATCTTCTGTCCAAAAACCAACAGGTAATTCACTAATTTCAACCGTTGTATCATCTAACCAAGTATATACACCTTTGCTTTCATATATATCCTTATCATTTTTTTGAATTGTTCCTTTAAAACCTAAATAATATGGTACATAATTTTCAATGTCAATATAATTAATTACATTATATAACTTATGAATATCATTATCAGATGCTACATTTATATTTTCATCACTTATTTTATTACAAATGTTAATGCAACTATCAATAATATCATTTGGATTATATTGAGGAATATTTGTTGAAAAACCAGTACCAATACCAACAGCACCATTTACCAAAATCATTGGTATAATTGGAATATAATATTCTGGTTCAATTACTTGACTATCTTCATTTAAATAATTTAATGTACAATTATCTTCTTCTTTAAATATTAATTTTGTTAATTCTGATAATAATGTATAAATATATCTTGGAGATGAAGCATCACTGCCACCTTGAATTCTTGAACCAAATTGTCCATTTGGTGATAGTAAATTAATATTATTTGTTCCAACAAATATTTGTGCCATACCAATAATTGCTTGTTGCAATGAATTTTCACCATGATGATATGCTGTAACTTCACTTACATTACCTGCAAGTTGGGCAACTTTAATTTCATTATTATATAGATTTCTTTTAATACAAGCATATAAAATTTTTCTAGTACTTTCTTTTAATCCATCACATATATTATTGATAGAACGTTCTAAATCTCTATTACTAAAATGGATAAAATCATTATCAATAAAATTATCATAGTATACAGATGATTTAGTATAATCTAATACATTATTTCTATCATAATTAATTAACCAAGTTTTTCTATCATCACTTCGTTTTTTATTAAAAGCTAAATCTAATTTTTCATCAGAATTTTCATTATATTTATAAGTTATTTTTTTCATATTTCTAAAATAATCTTTGGCTTCTTCATCTTTACTTGTACCAAGCCCTTTATAGTATTTGATTTTCCAATTTTTTTTAGATATATCTGTTTCTAACCATTTTTTATAATCAGTCATATTATAAAATTGAATAACTTCTCCCTTAGAATTTGACGCTTTTATAATAGGTGTTAACATCGATGTTAAAAATCCATCTATTTTATATAATGAATTCCATAATGATTGGAATATATTAAATAATAATCCTTTAATATGACTACCATCATGATCCTGATCTGTCATAATCATAATACTACCATATCTTAAATCTGAAACATCTGTATATTTTTTATTTTGTTCTAAACCTAATATCTTTTTTAATGCTGTTATTTCTGCATTATCACTAATTTTTTGCAATGTAGCATCTTTTACATTCATAATTTTACCACGTAGCGGAAATACACCATATTTATCTCTGCCTATAACACTTAATCCAGAAATAGCCATAGTTTTTGCCGAATCTCCCTCTGTTAAAATTAATGTACATTCACTACTTCTTTTAGTTCCTGCAAAATTAGCATCATCTAATTTTGGTATAATTAGTTTAGATGTTTTTTTCCCATCTGTTTTTACAAGTTTTTTTTGCTCATGAAATTCAGTTAAACTTAATGCTTTATCAATTATACCAGATTGTTTATATATTTTTTCAATGAATTTATCACTAACTTCACATTTTGAACCAAATTTACTAACTTGTGTTGTTAATGTTTCTTTTGATTGAGAATCAAAACTAGGATTAACAATTATACTTTTTACAAATACGATTAAATTATCTTTAATATGTTGTGATTTAACTGTTTTCTTCTTTTTTGATTGAACCATATCAACAACTCTTTTAATAATATTTTGTGAAATATATTCAACGTGTCTACCACCGCGAATTGTATTTATACCATTTACAAATGAAATTTGTTCATGAATACCAGTTTTTGATAATGCTACTGCAACCTCCCATCTTTCATTACAATTTTCATAAATAATTGGTTGTACTGTTTTATCAACATATAATTCCGCATATTTTTCAAAATCCTTAATTAATAATTTTTCGTTATTAAAATAAATAGATACTTCTTTTGATGTTGTAGCACAAGCATCAATTATTCTTCTTTTAAATAACTCATAAATATCTTCTGTCATACCCTTTAATAAACCAAATCTTTCATAATCTGGTAAGAAACGTATTAATGTATAGGGTTGTTTAGTACAAGTTTTTATACTAGGTTTACTTCTTTCACGCATATTATTCGTAAAAGTTTGAGTATAAATTCTTTTGGTATAATGGTCTACTGTTTCAATAGTAAACTCTTTTGAAAATATATTTGTTAGTTTAGCACCAAAACCATTTTTACCCCCCCAAGTTTTTTCCTCTGTTTTATCATAATTTGTTGATGTTAATAATTCGCCAAATATTAATTCAGGCACCCATACATTATTATAATCCTTATGTTTTTCAATATCGATACCATTACCATCGTTATAAATACTTATATAACCACTTTCTTTATCAATAGTAATTTTAATATTTTTAACATTTTTAACATCAGTTTTAGTTTCTACTTTTAATCGCATAGAATGATCAATAGCATTGACTATAACTTCATCAAAAATTTTAAGTAATCCAGGAATATAAGTAATATCTTTTTCAACCATTTTTTTAGTATCATCACAGTATATATATGTTTTGATTTTTGTTAATTCTGTTGAACCAATATATGTATCCGGTAATGATTGTATATGTTCTAATAATTCATATTTTTTATACTTTTCTTCAATATTTTTTATACTCATTTTATACTTCTCTAATAATTAAAATATAAATATTATTAATATCATTTTTTTTATATAATATTTAAAAAAATAATAAAAACAACAATTTAATATACTAATGTTGTAATTTCTGATACTATATTTGAAATACTTTTACCTTCTACTTCAATAATGTATACTTTATTTATTTTTTTTAATTTTTCTACATTCTCTTCATGTAAATCATGCAAATCATTTAAATATTCTAATGTTATATTATTTTCACTTTGTCTATTTCTTTTTTTTATTCTAGTTAAACACATATCTGGTTTTGATTTTAAATAAATATATATATTATCTAACCATAAAGGATCCGTTTTTTTATGTAAATCTAATAATGTATTATAATCAACATCCGTTATTAAATTGTTTTTTTTTGCTAATTCAATAAAACAATTTTTTATAAAATAAGGACTTCTTTCAACAAAAATATTTTTATTTTCTGTATTATGTTGTATCCAACATCTATCTAACCATATTCTAACTTGAAAATTAAATAAATTACTTTTATTATTATATATATTATTTAAATACACCTGCCAACTATCAACCGGTTCTAAATCTACAGGATTTTTTAAAGTTTTATGCAGATAATTTAAAATACTACTTTTACCACTACCAATATTACCATCAATAGTAATAATCGGCATTATTTATGTATCTTAAATATATAATATTTATATCATTTTTTTAATTTAAAATTTTTCTAATTTTATTTTTCATCAATATTGTTTTTAATTTATCATAAGTTAATTTTTTAGTTTTATTTTTTTCTTTTAATACATTAACTATATAATATAAATACATTTTTATAATATTTGCTAAATCTTGTTTAATAATTGATGATGCTTTTATTTTATGTTCTTTCAATATTTTACCTATTTCTAATAATATTTTTTTATTAAAACTACAATTATTACAACCACCTAATTGATTGCGTATTAAACCACCATCCCAATTTATTCCCTGAACATCATTTCCAACATTTACTTCATTATAAGCTTCTTCTAAATCACCAAAATAAGTTGCAGGCATTGTTGTGCCAGCATTTCCACCTTTCATTGACATTTTATTTTTTTTCATACACATTTTTTTTATATAATTATTTGTATAATTAAGAATATTTTTATCTAATTTATTTGAATTTGATAATAAAGTCATTATACATACAAGTGTAGTTATATTATAAATTAATTTATGTATATAAACGGCAAATTTTTTAATTACAACACTATTTTTATCAGCTAAATTTTTTGATAATAATAAATATTCAGAATACTTATTAAATTTATCAGATTTTATCATTGTTCTATAAAATAGAATGAAAATAATTGTTTATAAATTTTTTTCTATAAAATTAATCTATATATATTTTAGAGATAATGAATAATAATTGTAAAAATACAGAAAATCCAGCGAATATTTTATCTAGAACATATGGTTCTAATAAATTAACCGGACTTTATTTTTCATTTGATAATATTAATTTATTACAAGACGAAATACAGAAATATGTATATTTTAAAACAAATAAAGTTATTGGTAAACAAAGTATAGATGATTTAAAAATAATAATGAAATCAATATATTTATCTAATAGAAGTAAATTATCTGATCATATTAATATAATTGAACAAACTAAAACACTTAATAAATATGTAATACTTGAATGTTCACGAATAATTATAACAAATTTAAATCAACATTTACATTATGTTGAAGAATTAAATAAATCACCTTATTTTCAAGAATTACCAAAAAATTTATCTATTAAAGGAACTAAAACTTTAGAAATGTATAAATAAAAATATATCTTTTTATATTAATAGAGAGTTTAATAAATATAAATCAATGATATCAGAAAATTTTCATGTAGAAAAAATTGACGGTAATGATTGTGAAACATTTAAATATGATGATAATTATTCATATGAAATAAATTTACAAAGATATAGAGAATGTTTATCTTCTGAATATGATAAAAAAAAATTTGATACAAAGTTTTATTACAAATACGCAACAACTTACTTTATATGTATATGTTATATAATTATTGCTGCAGCAATTTTATGTTTAGGCATGTTTACTAATTGGGGTAATAAATTATTCTTTAACGATTTATACGTATTTACTATATCATATATAGTTGGTACTATTCTAATTATAACTTATATGATATACAGTATCTGGAATTTTAAATTTACACCTATTGTTAAAGAACTTAAATATGATTCCGTTTATTGTCCAGATTACTGGAAAAATAAAACTTTAAAAAATGAAGAATTAGTTTCAAAAGAAAATGGTGAAGATAAAAAATTACATGGCACAAATTCTAATAATGTAGATTTTAAACTAAAATGCTATTTAAATTATAATAATACAACAGATATATATACTAGCAAACATTTGGCCGATAAAGATACTGAAAAATTTAAATTAGGTAAAAATAATGTTGTTTATATTGAATTAAAACCCAGAGATGTAAGCAGTGTTAATAAATATAATTTAAACGATGAAGACTATTTACAATTTTGTGAATATGCCGCTACAATGTCTGGTTATACTTTAAAATATATTGATGATGAATATGTATTAGAAAAAAATAATAATAATGCAATTCAAAATATTGATGATACTTATTTTAGTGATAATTTTGATGTTACAGGCGTTGTACCACTTAGAATAGATACTGTATATCCTCTCTTTTTAGCAAAAAAAGATTTGGAATACGCTAAAAAATATAAAATAAATACTTTCAATAAATTTAGATGCGCATATTCTAAAGCGTGTGGCATACCATGGACAGAAGCAGGTTGTTACTAAAATTATTTCATAACCGCTGTTATTTTTTCACATGAATTATAGTTTAGAATTTTAAAATTTTCATACTTTAAATTATTTATCCAATTTATTTTTTCCTCAATTGAACTATCTAATTCTGGCGGTTCAATATTTATTTCTAATTTTACATTATTTTCTATTATTTTATTATTTAACTGTTTATTTACACTATCTATATGTTCTTCATATATATGTCCATCTGTTATCGCTATTGCAATTTCATCTGTTTTTAAATGTAATACTTTCGCAATTATATGTGTTAGTATTGCCGTACTTGTTAAATTAAATGGTAATCCTAAAAATAAATCTGTACTACGCATTGTCATTAAACAAGATAACCCTTTACTATTTTTATAAAAATTATATAATATATGACACGGTGGTAACACCATCTCTTCTAATTGTAATGGATTCCAACCAGATAGAACTGCTCTTCTACTATTATTTTCTTTTAATAATTCAACAATTATATATTTTATTTGATCTATACCTGTTTCAGAACCTTCTTTTTTATATTTTTTTCCAAAATTTCTCCATTGCCAACCATATATTGGTCCTAATTCTCCTGTCTTATATTCTTTGAAATTATTATTATCTAAAAATTCTCTGGATGAATTACCATCCCATATATGAATGTTTTTTTCTTGTAGTGTTGTTGCCATATAAGAACCCTTTAAAAACCATAATAATTCTTCTATTATTCCTCTTAAAAATATTTTTTTTGTTGTTATAACTGGTAAATTCTCTATATTAGTAAATTTTAATAAACTACCAAATTTACTAATTGTTTTACCATTTCTAGTTTTAACACTTTCACCTTGATTTATTGTATCTTTTAATAAATTTAAATAACCTAATTCATTTTCGTAATACATATTAAATAATTTAAGCAAATTATGTTTATATAACTTAATTAAAATCTAATATTATTGCAACTAATCCACCTCCTCCCGGATCTCCCCCTCTTGCCCAAGGATCTCCTGAATAACCCCCTCTTGCACCTTGACCACCAGCACCTACACGATTTGCTAACCACCACCAACCACTATTATAACTTTCTAATCTTGAATACCCTGTTATATTATTTACAGATATATATTCATTTATAATACTCCATAATTTATCATTATCATCACCAATATTTTTATTTGTAGCTGTTGATATTGCGCCACCACACGCACCACCACAACCATTACTTTTTCCAATTCCACCATTTGCACCCCCTTGTTCTCCTGTGCCAACAAATAAATTATTTGAAATATTATAACTACCACCTGAAACTGTACTTCTACCACCTGTTCTACCTTCATAACCACCATATCCAATCAATGTCGTAGTTGAAGTTGTATTTGTATTATCTGTTATTATTATTTCAGTGTCACCTCCTGATGAACCACCCCTCCAACTCCAAAAATCACCACCTTTACCTCTAAAACCAATTTTTAAATCAATTGAAACATTATTTATATTATCACTATTAACAATATATGCTTGTCCACCTGCTCCTCCACCACCACCAGCATATGCACTACCTCCGCCTCCGCCTCCTCCACCACCCCCTAAAACTAACATATTAACATACTTATATTTATATATTTGTGATGAATAATTTATAATATTATTTATATTTATATCTGGATATATATATCTATCACTATTTCTATTACTATATCCACTATTTGCTACTCCTCTTCCCCACCATCCACCACCTACATTATTTGTGTATAATAATATTGAATATACATTATTATTATATACCAACATATCAAATCTATTTGGTATAGGACCATATAATTTCGTATTATTATAGAAATACCTATTACCGTCATATGTAAATAATATATCGTTTTTATAAGTAATATCATTCAATGATTTATATAATTCAACATTTTTAATTGTATTTTTAAAACTTATATGACCAAATTTTTTTGCAAAATAATTTTCTATTTTAATCATATCTATTTCTTCTAATTCTTCATCATAAAATATCATTTCTGCTACTTGCCATCTGCTCACTTCTGTTGTTTTTATTTGTCCTGTATAATAACCATAATTTATTGTTGGCCAAGGATTATCATAATCACTATCATTTTGTCGTGGTAAAACCATACCATCACGATGTGTATAATAATCAGTATAGTCTATACCATTAAATCTTGCAGATTTTTTTGTTTCTATACCAATTAACCAATAATCATTCTCAGATTGTTTTTTATGTTGCATAGTTATCCAACCATTACGATTATTATGTGATAGACCTACTTTATTATTATGAAATCCCCACAAAGTATTTCTTCCCTCTCCATCTCTAGAATCAAATATCCTTTTATTATAAGTACTATTTACTTCGCTGTATCTTGCTACATAACAAAATGTATAATTTTTAGGTAATCTAAATGGTAAAATATAACCACTTGATTCATTACCGCTAACAACTTTAATATCACCGCTACCATATAATCCTTTACTTCCTTTTGTAAATGTAGTTAATTGGGGCGACCCTCTATAACTTACAATATCTCTTGAATTACCACTACTATCTTTCCATTTAATTAATTTGCCACTACTTATTTGTAATAATGATTCATCATCTAAATAATATTTGGCATATAAACTATCTATAAATGGTAATTCATACGTATCTACACTAGTACCCTTAAAATTCCCAAATGTTAATGTACTATTATTACCTAAATCATTTAATAGATTAGGAACATTATCATTGTCTATATATTCGCCGCCATTATAATAGTTTGTTATTGTTATATTTGCATTTGATAAATTTAAAAAATTATTATCTAAATTATAAATTTGAAATAATTGTGATAACTTAACATTTTCATTTATTGGCATATTTGTTGGTCTATCTTGTAATTTTCTAAATATTTCTTTGCCATATAAATGCCAAGCCAATAATATCAAATTTGTACCATTTACTAGTTTATTTACAACTATTGCATAATTATCAAATACTAAATAATTATTTAGTTTATATGAATAACCTTCATAATTACTGTAATTTTCATTTAAGTTTAATTTATAATTTTCTTCTATTATAATTTCATTCCAATTTTCATTATTATTTGAACCATATAGTTTAAAATCACTTGGAAAATTATTTTTATTTATTTTTCCAATTAATGATATCCTAGTTAATAAAATTTTGTAAGGTAATTTTATTTTAACATATTCACCCTTATATGTAGTATTTTCAAATAAACTATCATTGCCAATATATTGATGTTCTTCTATATCACTATAATTATCATTCCATATTGCTTCTTGAAATATATTTTCCCTGTTATATTTAAATATATTTATAATAGAACTATTTTCTCCTGTATAACTTATTTCATAATTGCCATTTCCATAAAATTTATTATTAATTACAAAATTATTATTACGAATATTTTCACGTATTAAATAAGAAGGATATAATTTTTCTTCAATGAATGTATTTAATTTAAAATTTTTATAAGTATATATTTCTGATTCAAAATTAAAAATTAATTCTGTTGGGTCTATATATATATTATTTAATTCTATATTATCATTTAATATTACATTCCATATGCTACCTAAATATTTTTTTTTTATTAAAACTACTCCTGAACCACCATCACCTGCTTTTGTTGCTGTTGAATTATTATAAAATGACCCACCGCCACCACTTCCTGTATTTTGCATTGCATCATGTTGTGTCGATGAACTATTTCCATAATGTCTATAACCGCCACCTACACCTCCGCCACCTATACCACCTCTATTTTGGTCATAATATAAACTTACATAATTATTTTCATTACCACCACCTCCTCCGCCACCAAAATATACATTATAGTTATTATTATTATCTATTATATGCTGTCCAATATTTTTATCTGTAATCTTAAACTTATTTTTAAAATTTACAGATAAATTTTCTGTATATATTCCCGAAATACCATCACCACCTCTTCCTGCATATCTATTATTTTTACTTGAATGGTCAAATCCATTTTCTTTTAAACCACCACCACCTGAACCACCATAACCAGTAGGTGCATTTCCACCATTTGTTCCAAATGTATATACATTATCTAAATTATATACAATTTGTGTTGTAATTCCACCTGTAACTGAACTATTATTATATTCTCCCGCACGACCACCTCCGCATCCCCCATTTGTACCTGCAGCAGATGTTCCATGACCTGTTCCACCACCTCCTCCTCCTGTAGCAACAAATAAATTTATATTATTTTGACTAATTATACTATCATTGCCACTTTCACCTTTTGTTTGACTAGAAACTCCACTACCTCCTTTACCAACTGTTATTTTATATAAACCTTGTAATGTTTCATTTTCAACATATACTAATCCGCCCGCACCTCCGCCACCACCATTATCGTAACCACCTGCACCTCCTCCACCTAATAATAAAATATCACATATAGTTGGTTCTGGTATTTCTAAATAATATATACTTTGACTTATTTTTAAATTATTAACAGGTTTATGTAAATAATAATTATAATCTTCTAAATCAGTATTATTTAATTCAATAGCATTAATTTTAAAATCTGTAAATGCCAAAAAATGTGATAAACCAATTTTATTAACAATTAAAATATAAATTTTAAACATTCTATTGTTATTTATTTCTTTTTCATATACATTATTTGTCATAATAACATTATTATCTGATAAAATTTCTACCCATTCTATTTCATCATTTGTACCATAAAATTTGTAATTTTTAGGAAAATTATTACTAAATGCCAAATTGTTATCAAATAATTTAAAACTTATCTTACTTGCTATAATATAATGTGGTAATACTATTTTTATCCAATCCCCTGTATATCTACTATATGTTATATCAGAAGTAGTACCAATATATTTACCTGTTTTATCATCATAATTTAAAGACTTCCATATCCCTCCACCTAAATAGTTAGAAAATACTTGATTGGGTAAATTATTAATATATACATTAGATTTGCTTGAATAACTAATAAAATATGTTCCATTCCCGTAATTACTATTTGTAACATGATGTATAACAGCTGATTTATTATAAAATGGTGTTGTTTTATAACTAATTGGTGGATAAGTGTTATCTATAGATTTTATAATATTTTCAATATTAAAATAAATATTAATATCGATAATATCAAATATTGAAAATTTATATTCATTAAAATTTAATTTAATTTCATCATTTATTTTTGTATTTAATATTAAATTACTATTTGATAATTTATTATTATTATTCCAAAAATTGTTTAATATAATATTATTTTCATTTTTATATCTAATTATTACTATACCTGAACCGCCTCTACCCCCTTTGCCATTTGAACCACCACCAGCCCAACGAGACCCTCCGCCTCCACCACCAGTTCCTTCCATACCAGGATTCGCATCAGTACCATCATCATAACCTCCATCACCACCACCACCAAAACCACGTACATTATCACTAAATCCATTATAACTGCTGCCCCAGCCACGTCTCCCAGCATTCTCATATGTATTTCCTCCTCCTCCTCCCCCAAACCACCCATTATCGCCACAATTTGTACCAAAATAGTTACTAAAATCTACACCAATACCACCATCGCCTCCACCACCTAAATTTACAGTATAATTTTCTTCTATATATACTTCATGTTGTATTCCACCTCCTGAACCAATATAAAATTCAGCACCATATGGTAGACTTGTATATTGCCAATATGTTCTTGAATTTTTTAGTAATCTTGCTGAACTACTTGTCATAAAATATCCGAACTGAATACTGTTATCATTAAAACTTGATCTCCATTTAATTATAACACCATTAATATTATTAACTGAATATTTAATATTAGCAACAATTGTATTTATTGATGGTGATAATGCTAAATCTCTATCACCATTAAATCTTGCATCCCAGTCTCGGTAATGTCCGCCACCCAAACCTGTTACCCAACTACTAGATGCTTCTCCACTCATAGGTGCGTGAAATATAATACCTTGATATGTTCTATTATCTTGGGTATTTTGAATTGCGTCTTCACCTTGATATCCCGCACCACCACCACCACCAGAAGCGTGATTGGGATCACTACCTGTAGTCCCTGCTCTACCTTTACCACCAATATTACCATAAGACGTCCAACCACTATATGTTAATTTATTAGATATTCCACCATTTACCAGCGTACCATTAGAATGTGAACCACCGCCGCCTGACCCCCCTGCATTTCCCTCGACACCTTGATCACTTGGTTGTCTAGTTCCACCGCCCCCGCCTCCCATCGCTATATATTCTGTTCCATCAATTATAATAGAAGAATTATTGCCGTTTAATCCATTATTTGCATTAGTTGTTCCACCTTCTCCACCATTTCCAATTTTTATAATAATATCACCATTCATTTTTAAACCAGATTGAAACAATAAAGCACCACCACCGCCTCCGCCTCCAAAACCACCACCTCCACCTCCGCCCCCAACAACTAAAACATCACATTCAGTATCTTGGGGGAAGTTTATAGTATATTCAGTTTGTCCAGAACCATTATCATTATTTGGATTATATTTAAATGTCATAATATTATATTTTTTATCTGAATACATATCATAAAGTGATATATAGTTAGTGTTATATAAATCTATAATTTCATTACTTGTTAACACTTTTTTATAAATATATAATTCTTTTAAATAACCATTTATTGATTCGCCTATTTTAAATAAATTATATGTTGTATTTAAAAAATCTGTATTATAATCATATGCTGTTAATTTACCATTTATCCATATTTCTCGATTATTATTTTCTTTAACTATAAATACTAAATGCGACCAGTCACTATTATTACTTATTGCTATTGTTTCTAAACGATTATTATAAAAATCAATATAATATTTACTATTATTGTACCCTATATACAAATTTGTATTAGTTGTATTTGTATTTCCTTGTCTAAATAATATAATATTATTTGTATTATTATAATTTTTAAACCACACAGATATTGAAAATTCAGAATTACTTAAATCTATTACTTCAGAATACAAATATTTATTATTAAGATATATATCATTACTATTATATATTATATCACCTGATGTATTTTCAATTAAGTTAATATTATTTTTACCACTATCATTTATATTATTATTAAATATATAATGTGCAAATAAATTAGTAGTATCTATTTCAGGATATAAATTATACAACAGTGTTTTTTTATAATTATATATACTTGCTATACTATTATCATCTAAATCACTATTATATATTCTAAAATCACTAATAGCACCTGTAAATGAACCGTCTGCTATATATACAGATTTATTAATATATCTATAGTTCCAATTAATAGTAGATGATATTCCTGTTTTTGTTTGATTATATTTTAAAATATTATCAATATATAATTTCCATATATTATCTTTACTAATTGAAAATACTAAATTATGCCATTTGCCATCAAAATAATTATCTACATTAATAGAACCACTATCTACACTATTAACTGTAATATTAATAATAGTATTGCTAGTATTATTTCTAAATATTCTAATACCAGTTGATGAATTTAAATTTTCTTGAAAATCTATAAATCTTGCATAACGACTAGCACTAGTAAAATTATACCATAAACTAAATGTTATACCATTCCCATTCCATATTGTATAGGGATTAAAAGTTGATGGCAATTCTAAATAATTATCATTATTTAATATTATACCATTTATATTAGATTTATATTTATATTTATCAGGAATATTTGTTGTATATTCTTTATTTATTTTTATTTTATGCCAACTACCACCTTGCCATTCTCTATATCCCCAATAACTATCTTTGCCTGGAAATCCATAATTATTATATTGTGACTTAAAATATTGATTATATATATTTACATTATCTGTATTATTCCATTCACCATATTTTTTTATCCACCCAGATGTTCCCGTTGTATGTAATATTAAAACAGTTTTTTCTGTTAATGTAAAACGATATTCATCAATGTTTGGTACATGAACTTCTTGTCTCCATTGGTTGTGCCAATTACCTTGGGCACCTATACCATATACTATTGGTTCATTTTTAAAATTCTTAAACCATCTATTATTTACAAAATTACATTTATATAAAGTTCCTTGATCTGAACCATTAGTAGGCAAATAACCAGTATAATAATTTACTTTATATGTACCTTGTTCTAATACTAATCCTTCACATAAATTAAAATAATTACTATATTCCGAATCAAATGCTGAATAAAAATCTACAAATGTAGTATTTAAATTATTATATGTATTTAAATTATTTATAATAAAACGATTTTTACTTATTCTAGATTGTTCATAATAATATACTTCATTATATAATAAATTTGATGTATTAGTTATATTATCATTTAAATCATTTTCCAAATTGTATTGGTGTACCAAGTTAGTTGTATAATCATTATAATTATTTATTATATTAATTTTATTAGTAATACTATATATTTCACTATATATTTTTTTTACTTTATGACATTTTATAATAACTATTCCAGAACCCCCTGATTTATTTACACTACCGTTACCATATGACGCACCACCTCCTCCTCCCGTATAAGGTAATCCTTCAAAACCATCACCGTATGATTTTTTTCTTGCATTACCACCACCACCCAAACCACCTAAACCTCCACCAACACTTGAACTACCGCAACCACCTCCTCCACCACCATAATATTTAGTTTCGCCAAATATATTTATTTTTGCACCAATTCCGCCATTATCTTTTATATTTATTCCACCTGCACCACCTCCTCCACTGCCATCATTAGAACTTCCACCATATGGGTCGCCCATTGTTGAAGAATAACCACCACTAATATATTCTGTACCATTCCATACTGTTTTTCCTTGTAATGATTTGCCATAATAACTAATATGCGATGCTCCACCACCAGAACCACCATCATAACCCGGAACATGACCACTACTATGAGAACTATAATATCCGCTTTGTGTTCCACCTCCTAAACCACCACCATATGCAGTTAACTTAATATTATCAATTTCTAATATAATATTATCTTTTTTAATACAACTATCATAACCATTTAATTGATAACCACCATTGCCTACACTAATATTATATATACCTTTATTAAATTCTTTATTAGTCATATAAATAACACCACCTCCTCCGCCACCACCAGGTTCGTGTGATCCACTACCACCCTTACCTGAACTACCACCTCCGCCAACAATTAATATATCACAAACAGTATTATTTTTAAAATTAATATTATATTTTGCTATGTTTTTATCAATACATTTAAAAATATAATATTTATAGTAATCATCTTCCTTTAATTCTATATTATAACTCAAATATAAATTATATACTTCTGTATAACTTAAATCATAATTATATATTCTAAAATCATCTAAATAACCATTTAATCTTTCACCACTTTTATTTAAATTTATTATATTATCTGGATCATTGTTTATATTAAAAATTATATTTTGTTTATTAATATATTTATTATTACTATATAATACTACTTCATATTCTATTATATAATTATTTATTGTATTATTGTAAGTAAATACACATACAAAGTGATTAAATTTATTATTATTAATATAATCTATATCATATACTATTATTTCATTATTATAATTTGATTTAATATTAAATGTATTTTGATTTTCAAAAAATATTTCTATTATACTTGTATGTAATAATGTATTTTTTGAATTTATTATATTTTTATACCAAAATGATATTGTAAAACTTTTTTGTATATTTAATATATCAAATGTAGATAAAGGTATTTCAAATTCTTCATTTGTTATGTAAATTGTTGAATTATCTGTTACATAATTATTAAAACTATATTTCGGTGTATTGCTTGATGATTTTACTATTAAATTATTATTATAACCACTTATATCATTAATAGAACTACTAAAATTATAATGAAGAATTATTGAATTATTTGTAAATATTCTAGATAAAATAGGTTCTCTTTCCCAATATTTAATTTTGCTATTATTTAATTGAGAATATTTAAATATAATTACACCTGAACCTCCTAAACCACTTCTATTTGTTAAATTTCCACCACCACCGCCACCTCCTGTATTTTCTAATGCATTAACACCAGTTTCTGCACCACCATTACCTCCATTAACAATACTATCAGTGTTGCCTCCACCACCACCGCCACTTGAATAGTATATATTATTACCATTAATATTTATTTCTATACCATCACCTCCAGTACCATTATTATTTCCATTTTCAGCAGAACCTGCACCTCCACCTGATATTGTACCAGATGTAGAAATTACACTCGTACCACCATTATTATTTGTTGTATTTATAGTTACATTTGTTAAATTTGTTACATAACTATTACCGCTATTACCACCATCACTAATAGTACCTGAATTTCCTCCAAACGCATAATAAATATCATTGCCATCTGTCAGTAGTGATGCTGAACCATCAGAATTATAGTCACCTCCACAACCAACAGTTAAATTATAGTAACCATTAAAAATATGGGAAGAAATATATACTAGTCCTCCACCACCGCCTCCTCCACCACCACCTGGTTCATCGTTAAAATTTTCATTAACATAACCACTTCCTCCACCACCAACGATTAGAACATCACACTCAACATTTTCTTTAAAAAAAATAGTATAATTACTATTTTTTTTGTTTTTAGTATCTTCATAAACTTCTACATAAATTCTTTTATAACTTCTAGTATCTGCAGTATCGCCCCATGATGGATAACCGTGATGTTCTGTATGTGATTTTCCTATCCAATGTGATGAAGTTACTCCTAATTGTATCCAATCGCGACCATTTGAATATTCTGCTATAACAGGAGTCCATATATCTTCATTATATAAAGGAGATTTTGTATCATCATTTTGAAGAGTATAACCTAAACTACTTAAATAATTTAATAATTCTGTTTTAGTTGGCATTCTTCCACCATTAGCAATTGCTTCATCATAGGCTTCTTGCCAAGAATTAGGACTTTCATCTTCTCTAAATACAAATCTTAATTCTGTATTAGAACTATATTTAAAAGTTATATATTCATCCGTTGAATCTTGTATTATATTATTTTCTATTGCTTTTTTTTCGCTTCCTTCTAAATATAATTTTTCTACTTCCGCAGCTGATAATGCTCTGTCATAAAATCTTAAATCATCTATATCTCCATAAGCATGATTATTAGAATGGAATCCATTATTTTTAAAATAAGCTCCTAAACCAATTTGATTTTCATATTGTGTTCCATTAAAATCTGTTGTAAACACCCAGGGTGCGTTTATTGTTTCTTCACCTTCTAAATTTCCATCTATATATATTTTACTACCATAAGGATGGCATATAATACTGCAATGAACCCATCTATTAAGATTATTACTAAATAAGAAATTATTAGTTAAATTTACACTCCAAGACGATGTAGCGTATAATCTTTCAAATCGTAATTCACCGGATGTTAAAAGACTTATGTTAAATCCACCTCTTGGACTTCCACTTGCATCATATCTTGCTAAAATACCCATGCCATAATCTGTTGCCAACTCTGTAACTTTTATCCAAAAAGTAATAGTAAATACATAACTTTCGACTAAATTTTTAAGTGTAGAACTATCAATAACATATACATTACCATCAGTAGTTAATGATTCACCAAATACACCATCCGGATATGTTGTTGTATCAGCAGTTGTTATTGCTAAACTACTTATTTCATCATATAAATTACCATCAAACTTCCAGTGTGCTATTAAACCATTAACAATATCTATTTTTTCTACACCGTATATATACCATTCATCTAAATTCAAATAAGTATCATTACCCAATAATTTATTTACAATTATAAGAAAATATTGATATTCACCTGTCGTAGATACAGATTCTTGAAACAGTCCAGAACTATAATACGTTGGAATAATAGCATTATCTCCCGCTTTATCTACTAAAATAGTCCAATTAGTATTGTCATTACTGCCATATATTCTATAATCTTTTGGTGATCTATTTGGAACTCCACCTCTTTGTTTCAAACCATATTTTGTTAAATTTATATAAACAGGTAATTTTATTTTTACCCAATCACCTGTATAATCAAAACTTGTTAAATTGCCATTATCATTATTAAAATAACTATCGTTAAACACACCAGATGATGAAGTATAATGTGCTGGACTGTGATAACCTGCAGTTATACCTGTATTAAAAGCAGAATAACCAGCATAACTAGAATATACAGCACTATGAGATGTTTCATATAACCCATTACCATATAGTTGTTGAGATATAGTATGTGAAGCACTTGTTAAATTTCTTGTAGGTGGGTATACCCTTTCTTTTGTTGTAGTTATTATGTCTTTGATATTATATATTCCATGATTGTTTGTAATATTTGTATATTTGTTTATTAATCTAATTTCATTAATATTTAATTCCCTACTGTATATTCTTAAATTTTTAAACTTTTTCTCACCATTATAATTAGATAAACTATTATTTTCTTCAACAATACCATTTATATACAAATTATTTAAATTATTAGTTAATATTGTATCATCTAAATATCTAAATTCATATTCAAATATTATTCGCTGATTAATACCATTTATATATATAGAAGGATAAAATTGTTTTGTGTTGTTATTATATTTTGAAATTAATGTAATTGTATTCCAATTATTATATATAGAATCATCATAATTACATTTTATTTTAAATCCAATTCCATAATTTTTTTTTGTCCAACTAATTATATTACTACTACCATTTTGTGCAATACTTAGAATAAAAATATTATTTGTATAATTAATTCCCATTAAAAATTGTGTATTATATTCAAGTATTTTAGTAATATAAAAATCTATACTTAAAGTACTTTCATCTATAGTATTTAATATATTTTTACAGTGTGCATTAGGAATTTCTATAAATTTATTATTATATATGACAATATAATCTGAATTTAATTTATAATTACTATTATCTATATCTAGTATTTCATTGTTAATTAAATTAATTAAATTATTATTAAAATTGTAATATGTTTCTAATTTATAAAATTCACTTGCTATTAAATTATTTGTTTTTGTAATATCATAATTATTTATTTTATTATTTTGATATAATAAATTAATACTATTATCTGTTAATTTAGTATTATATATTTTAAAATTATTAATTTGGAAATTACCTGTAGCATTGCCTATATAAAATTTATTATTTATTGTATCATTAAATGTTATTAATTCTATAAAATCATCATATCTATTTACTATTTTATCATTTTGATATAAAGTTATATAGTAATCATTGTTATTTTTTGTAAAAATAATACATATAAATATAAAATTATCATTAGATAAAATTTTATATTTCAAAGTATTTGTATCATTAATAATATAAAATAAATGGTTATTATAATTATACTGAAATTTAAAATAATTATAACTATCATATATTATATCACAATCATTATTCCCTGTAATATTAATCCAAAAAGATATTGTAAAATTATCTGTTAATAAATTATTAAAATAAAAATTATTTATTTCATATTGTTTAAAAATATTTAATGTATCATAGTATAAATTATCAGTAGTTGTATATGATGTTGTTAATGAATTATCAGTTGCCAATAAATAATTACTTGTATTGTGAGAATATTTAATTATAACTATACCAGACCCACCATCACCTCCTTTATTATTACTATTATAGTGAGAACCGCCTCCACCACCGCCCCCAGTATGTTTTCCAGCATTACCACCTGGACGATTTGCCCAACTATTTGTTCCTCCTGCACCACCTGGTTCCCCTTCATTTAAACCCCCCTCACCTCCATAAGTTATACCAATTGCACCACCCCCGCCACCGCCTTTACCTCCATCACCACCTGTTGTTGAATATCCAGAACCACCACCTCCTCCTCCCCAATAATACAAAGTACCTAATATATCAAATGCTAATCCATCACCACCTCTTTGTCGTTCACTTGCATCATCTGAACCACCGCCGCCAATTTCTCCGGCACCTCCACCTCCACCACTATAATGTGATGTTTTACCATATGCACCTCTATATCCTTGACCATCAATGCCTGTTCCAGCATCATTAATATCATTATTTGCATTATAACCAGATGAACCACCACCGGAACCGCCATTACCAGCTTTACCCTGTAGTGTATGATTATGTGGGCCAGACCCTCCATATCCTCCACCAACAGCAATATGTGTATCAAATTGAGAGTCAGAACCGGAAGTAGCATTTATTTTATAGTGGTGACCCCCTGGTTGTCCATTTGTACCTGCTGCAGGTGCTCCAGTACCACCATTGCCAACTTTTATAACTTTTTTACCTTTTGTAACTAAAGTATTTTGTAGATATATAATACCACCACCACCACCACCACCACCCATATCCATACCACCACCGCCACCTCCAGCAACTATTAATATATCACATATAGTATCTTGTAAAAAATTAATATTATATGTAGTTTGATTATTATTGTTAATTAAATCATCATATTTAAAAATAATGTTACAATTATCATAATTAATTTCTATATTATTATCATTATAAATAGATGACAAATCATTATATTTGGATATATTATTTATTTTTCTATAATTTTCAATTTCAAAAACATTATTATATAAATTTGAATTAAAAGTATAACTAATTAATAAATTACTATAGTTAATATTATCATTATAAGTATATAATTGATAAATATTATTATCAATATTGTTATGTATTATTTCATAATTAGAATTATTTATATCAAAATTAGTTTCTATATCATAATTTGAATATATTACATTAGAATAAACATTATAAAAAGATAAATCAATATTATTAATAAAAATTTCATTATTTAGTGATTTTTGTTCAATATTTTTAATAATAATGTTACTAATATTACTACTAATGTATTGAGCCATATTATTATTAATATTTATCTATTTATATAATATTCTTTATTTTAAAAATATTATTTTTAAATAGAAATGAGTGATAAATCGACAAATTATTATACTACTATAGATGGATTAAATTATGATAAAAAAGTGTTAGAACTTGCAGAAGAATTAATAAAAAAAAAAGGTGACGGTAGATTATCAATAAAAGATACCGATTTATTAATAGAAAAAATATTTGATAAAAAAATAATAACAAATACAGAATATAGAACAATATTTTATGTTTTAAGTAAATATAAATTTACAAAACAAGGAAAAGAAAATTTTTTAGATAAATTAATTAAATTTAATAACTAATTTTATTAACATTATTTTTCCATCTTTTAAAAGTATTTAATGCACTTGTATTATTTAAATGTATTAAATTAATATTTTTATCTTTATTACTTTTTTCAAATTCTTTATATATTTCATTATCATCAAATCCAATATCAGCTGCATCGTGACGTGTATTTGCATAATAAACTGTATTAATTCGAGACCAATAAATAGCAGATAAACACATGGGACAAGGTTCACAACTAGTGTATAAAGTACAATCTTGTAAATTAAAAGTATTTAATTCTTTGCAAGCTTCTCTAATTGCGACAATTTCTGCATGTGCTGTTGGGTCATTTAAAACTGTTACTTTATTATTACCGATTGATATAATACTATCATTTTTTGTAATAATTGCACCAAAAGGACCACCGTCACTATTATCTGCCGCATTAATAGCATGATTAATAAAAATATTATTTAATCTATTCTTATGTAATTCATAATAACTATCATTAAAAGTGCTGTTCATTTTAAATAGAAGTAATATAAAATTAATCATTTTTTTATAAAAAATAATATTAATATAAAATAATATGGATATAGAAGTTAAACCAAAAAATTGGATATTAGAAAATAGAATTGGTTATAATAAAAAAATAAATAATACATTTAATCGTAGTAAGTATAAAGATACAAATAAAAAAGAAAATTGTAAATGTAAAAGTGATAACTGTGATATAGATGTAAAAACAATAAGTTTATTTCCACACCAACGAATATTAAGAGATTATATTCAACTAGATAGTCCTTACCGTGGTATATTGGCATATCACGAATTGGGTTCAGGTAAATCAGCTGCATCAATCGCAGCAGCAGAAATTTTTATGGAAAAAAGAAAAATATTTGTATTAACACCTGCATCATTAGCAAAAAATTATGAAAATGAATTGATGAAAATATCAACTTTAGGATTAAATATGAAAAAAACGTGGACTTTATTAAAAATAACAGGTGATTTAAAATCCAAAACACTAATAGAAAAATTAATAGAATATGGTATAAATATTAAATATATAAAAAAGGATAAACAAATATGGTTACCACTTTATAAAAATGATTTAAATGATTATGCAAGTGTTATAGAAAATGATGTTACATATAGTTCGTTAAAAAGTGATAAAAAAAAAATAATAGATGATATAATATTACATATAATTAGAAATAAATATAAATTTATAAGTTACAATGGTTTAACACAAAAAATGCTTACAGAAATGGGAAAAGATATATTTAATAATTCATTTATAATAGTTGATGAAGTTCATAATTTTATAAGTAGGGTAGTAAATGGTTCAAAAATAGCAAGAACAGTTTATAATAATATGATGAATGCAGATAATTGCAAATTAGTGTTATTATCTGGTACACCAATTATAAATAATCCATATGAAATTGCTAGTTTAATAAATTTATTAAGAGGACCGATGGAAATATTTAAAATAAAATTACTATCATCTTCAATAGATGTTAGTGAGAAAATATTAAAGGAAAAAATTAATAAATTAAATATAAATAAATTTATAGATTATATTTACTATAATAATAGAGAAATAAGTATAGCATTATTACCAGAAGGATATATAAAAGAATCTAAATCAATAGAAATAGTAAAATATAAATGGGAATATACAAAAGATAAACTAATAGAAATAATTAAAAGTGAATTAGAAAATATAAAAGGATTAAAAATAGGTATAAAAAAAACAAAGGAATTATATTATGCATTACCAAATAATAAAGATGATTTTGATAAAATGTTTATAGATTATAAAGATGAAGAGAAACCAGTAACAAAAAATTTAGATTTATTTCAAAGAAGAATATTAGGTACAGTTAGTTATTATAGAACATCAGGAAGTGAATTTTTTCCTGAATTATTGCCAATAAAAATACAATACTTAAATATGTCAAACCATCAATTAACAAAATATGATGAAGTAAGAAGTAAAGAAAGAAAAATAGATGAAGCGAAAAAATTTCGTAAAAATGATATGGATGAAAAATCGTCTGTATATAGAGCATATAGTAGAATGGTTTGTAATTTTGCATTTCCTGAAAATTTAGAAAGAGTATATCCAAGTGATATTAAAAATATATTACGGAAAGAATTAGATATTATAGCAGAAGATAATATAAATGAAGAGATAGTAGTAAATAATGATTATGAAAATAAATTAGATAAAGTAATAAAAGAATTGGATACAAATGAATATTTATCAAAAGAAAATTTAAAAAATTATTATAGTCCAAAATATTCAAAAATGTTAGATGATATAGAAGAATCGCCTGGTTCTGTATTAATATATTCACAATTTAGAATGGTAGAAGGTTTAGGAATATTTAGTAAATCTTTAAATTATAATGATTATAAAGAAATAATATTAATAAAATCAGAAAATGGATATAAATATAGTGATTTATCAGTATTTGATGAAAAATATGATAATAAAAGATATATAGTATTTAATAGTGATAAAGAAAAAACAAATCAATTAATACATTTATTTAATGGAGAATTTTCACAATTAAATGGTGAGTTATATAATTCATTACCAGATAGAATTAAAAAAAATAAGGATATTCAATTATATGGTAAATTAGTTAAAGTAATGATGATAACACAATCGGGTGCAGAAGGTATATCATTAAAAAATGTAAGAAGAGTATTAATAATGGAATATTTTTGGAATTCAGTAAGAATAAATCAAGTTATAGGAAGAGCGGTAAGAACGTGTTCTCATGAACAGTTGCCATTAAAAGATAGAAATGTACAAGTATATTCATATATAATGAAATTAACCCAAGAACAATTAAAGAAAAATTTTACAATAAAAACGATGGATAAAGGAATAACAACAGATGAATATATATATAATATTGCGAAAAATAAAGAGGAATTAATAAATAGTTTTTTAAAATTATTAAAAGCGTCAAGTTTTGATTGTGTAATTAATTCAGAAAAAAATAAACCATTAGAAAGTGGATATAAATGTTATAATTGGCCAATAAATGTAAATAATAAAAAATTATCATTTACGAAAGATATAAATAAAGATAATAAAATATTAGAATTTCAAAAATATACCAAATTAAAAAAGGGCAAGGGTAAAGTAGTATTAATAAAAAATAAAAAATATGTTGAATTAAATAATAAATATTATGATTATAATAGTTATATAAATTCAGGTATATTACTACCAGTGTAAATAAATCTAAAAAAAAAATATTATAATTTATAAATGACACTAAAAATACAAACTATTG